>Ga0315914_1001235_pt1 | contig 37422 bp, 17 predicted proteins | sample MpolenodulesMG_FD_203920 | JGI IMG/M metagenome (GOLD analysis project Ga0315914, IMG submission 203920) | Medicago polymorpha root nodule microbial communities from Los Angeles, California, United States - elongated nodules | ecosystem: Host-associated > Plants > Roots > Nodule | place: USA...
ACTGCTATGTCATAATAGATCCGAACACTTGCCCCGGATTAACTTCCGGATCATAATTGTTCTAGTGAATAACTAAAGAAAATATAGAGTAGATAGAAGAGAAAGATAGTCAATATAAACATCTCTTAAATTGTTATTTAAGTAATGATAAATTGTTATTAGTAATATTAGTAATAACAATTTTAGTAATGTTTCATTACTTAAATACCAATTTATTAGTAATATTACCTTTTTACTAAGATATTAGTAATGTTTCATTACTAAAATATTTTCTATAATAACAATATAAGTAATGATAAATATTTTCTATAATAACAATTATAACTAAAATATTTTCATTTTGAAACAACAATTTATTACTTTACTTGTGGATAGTACGGGTTTGTTACTAGTTTCATATTAAAAAACAATTATAATATTACATATTACTTTTTTATGAGCGTAAGATTAAAAGCTAAAATTTAATGATAAAGAATGGATCATACCTATATTTGTTGGGAATATTTTTTATCATCAGGATTGTTTTGGAGACATCAAATTGATGTGTTTCATACTTCTTTCTTTGGTTTTCCTTCAAACACTATCAACCCCATGTTCACCCATCAAACCAAATGGATCATAGCTAAACTTGGATCTACTAAACTCAATATTCTACCGTTCCACATAAACTTCTTTGCCATTCAATCCTTCAAAGGCACTTGAAGCAGCTCTTAGATCAAAAAACTCTATAAAATATGGATTCTTTTTCTTCCATGGTACATATACCCCACACTCTTTATATCTCCTATAATAATTAAATTAAATCATAAATTTAAAAAAACAAAAAGTAATTGAAAAAACAAAAAATACATAATAAACGAAAAGAGAAAAATACATAAACATAGTTCACATATAGCATCCATATCTCATAAAGTGTTGGTAACGAAGACAAAAATAATAGAAGTTGTTCTCTAAAAAAAGAAACATAAACATAGTTCACATATAAATAAGGGCATAATAAAAACCAAAACAAATAAAAAAAAAGCTAAACACATGCAGGAAATAAAAAGCCAAAAAACACAGTTCGATGAAGAAAACAAAAGAAAAAACATATTTTCATGGTGGAGGTTTGCTTTTTTGACATCCATTGTTTTCTAGAAACACATGTAAATGACCAAAACACCTAACAATAGTTAACTACCGCCGATTTTGTTATATTGTTGAGGCATTGCATGAAAGTTACATATAGCAGCACCCACAGAGAAGAAAATATTTAAGTTGATAAAGATAAATACAAGAAATTTACCTTTGAAGAAGAGTTATGAATAAGAGAAGAAGTCACACAATAACAATTTGATAAGGATGTGAGTTTGATGCTTATGTTGTGAGGCTTTATATACCAGTTGAAAGACCTATTGTTGGGGACATTAATGTCTCTTTCCTTTCCCTGGTAATCTTCCAATGGTTTTCACTTGGGATTCTACATCTATACATTGCTTAAAAGATGTGGATAAAAAATTATTGTTCCTGTTTCTCTTGTTATTATTAGAAATGGTGGGAAAGTTGGGTAAATAGTGCAAATTTACATCGTATATTCTTGCTTTAAAGTCAAAACGGTTGACATTAAATGTTTCAAAAAAATTGAAGTGAATGTTCTTTTCAAAAAAAAAAATTGAGTGAGCACTTGTCATGATTTAAAAAAAATGTTGAAAAAAAAAGTTCAGGAAAAATATTGAGGAAAAAAAATTGGAAAGAAAAAATTAAGGGAAATGGGGCCAATTTTAGGCCCCCTTAATATGTAGGGCTTGCTATTTTGGGGCTTATAAAAAAAAAGGCTCATTCACTTGAAATATTTTAGGCCCTCTGTCAATGGAGTTGGGGCTCAAATTATCAAGGCCCCATAAATTGACAGCTCTATACAAGAGTATTGGATACACACACAACAACAACAAAATAAAAGCATGCTATTTATTTGAAAGTGTGTTAGGGTCGTATGAAATCTAGATTTATGTGCACAAATCATTTGTATATAACCATAGAGGCTTATTGAAAATGAAAAATTATTGTACTTATTTAAAAGATATCGAGAGATACAAAAAGTTATAGGAGGATGACTCTCCATCGCCAATCTCTTTGTTGCAGTGTAAGCGGTGCTCATCAAGCATACTCATCAGTAGTTCCAGACTATATAAATCCAACCAATTCTCCCTTAATATAAGAATGGAAGATGTTGTGGAAACACCTTAATACCCCACAATGGTTGATTGACAAATCACACAAATGAGGGTAAAACATGTCTAAAATTAACTTTATGCAACTAAATCACCTCCATTAACTACGTTGATGTCATCTAAGTAATAAAAGCATATCCATTTGTTTATTTGCACTTATAAAACTAAACCCACATTACAGATCAACCAGTACTGACTTCCATCATATGAGAGGGAAAATACATAGTTACCTTTTGGTTCAACTACTTCTTTTGTCATAAACCCAATCGCTCAAATATAACACAACTTCCAATTTTTATACTATAACTACCACTCTAACTTTTCACAACTTCTCACTTTTCTGAAAACTAAATCGCTCTCTCTTTATATATATAGTATAGATATAGATAATGATCAGTTCAAATAATTACTTTTTTATTATCTCAATTATACCCTTAAACAACTTTTTCTATAATAAAGATTGTTGTTAGTGTTATTAAAAAATTAAGAAGTTAGAATATGTTTTTTTTGTTATATTGTTGATGTCATTGAAATAGATAATCATGGTTAGTTTGATTTGTTATAATTTAAAAGCAAAAAGTATTTATATTTTTACTTTTAAACAAAATCAAAACTGCATAAAAAAACATCGTTCATGATTTTCAAACGTTAGTGCAATAAAAAGAGCGGAAAGACAGACACGTGAGTGCCCGTCTTTTCCCTAGTACATATACTACATCAACAATAACAATAATAATAATAATAAATGAATACATAAATACACATTTTACAACTAATACTTTTAAAATAAACATTTTATGTTTTACAACTCGCATGCATCCACATATATTTTATGTTTTTTTTATTAAAGTGGAACAAATAAACATTTTACAACTATCTTTAAATGAGTTTTTTTTTTAATTTTCAAAAAGCTAAGCGAATATATTAAAAACTAACAAAAGCTCTTTTAGTACATGGTATGCTAAAGGAAGCTAAAATGTTTAGATGTTGCAAAGACGCAAACAAGCTACTACACAGTAGCCGAAAGAAAATAACAAATTATGTTACAACTTGAAAGCATAACAAAGGATCCAATCTCCAAACCGTGTACTCGAATTCGAAAAGGACATAATACAATTTTAGCCGCCAATAAGCTTGAAGTTTAACCTTTTCCAATAAAATGGAAAGTTGTTCCGTCTTATTATGAAAATGCCTCATATTGCAATCCTTCCAAATAAGAAAAAGAACTGAAATCCAAATAATGTTAAAAGTCAAATGAGACTTGTTGGAAAAGCCCCTAAGACCTCCAAACTAAGTAAAATGCTCAATTAACGAGCCATGAAAGGCTGTAGAAAAACCTAATCAACCCGATATCAAAAGTCAAAGTTGATTGTAAAAGCACAAGGAAAAAACAGACGGTCTTGATCCTCCATCATACCACAAGTCGTGCACACAAAATCATTGTAATCCAAAATGAAACAAATTCTTTTTTGTTCCTAATCTATTCATGAACAAACGCCAAATAAAAATATTGACCTTAGGTGGAATTTGCTTAAGCCACAAAACATGATTAAAACAGTCAGCACCAACTTCAGAAGTTGTCAAAAGGTTATAATCAATTTTGACTGTGTATCATGGAAAGAATGAAGCTTCCAAATTCACCTATCAGTCACACCAACTTGCAAAACAACAAGTGACAGTTGCTCCGCTCCCACGCAAACAAACTCCTACGCTAATTCCATGCCTCACCATTTGATTCCCACCTTAAAGAAAACATCTCTACAACTGTGTATAATTTATTAACAGCAAGATCAAACAATCTATCACATCTATCTTTACATGAGATTTAAATTCTGTATTTTGAGGTTGTAATGCTAAATGCTTAGCATTGAGATAACATCATTTGTTGTATACTTTATGTTAAGTTTCAATTATTTGTTTGATTGTGACTTTTTATTTTTTTTTAAGCCACCCAATACTTTTTCCTCTTTTACTTAAAACACCAAATACTCAAGAATTAATAATATTTCATTCTATGATTTCCATTTTTATTTGAATTAATAGTAGTTGATATGTTTTCCTCTTTTGATGCCTTTGCACCTCATTATCCTATATAAAAGAAGGAAAAAAAAAATTCTTTAGTCCCCTTGACTTACTTTTAGGAAATGATTTAGTCCGTTAATTTTTTTTAAAAAAACTTTATTTTAGTCTTCCGTCCACATTTGCATAGAGATTTTTAAACTTTTTTTTTTTTAAGAAGCTAAATGAGATTTTTAAACTTCAAATGTTAACGGATGAAGATTTGGTTTTGAAATACAATTTTTTAGTCAAATAGCGTAGTGGCTAGAATAAAATTATTTTATAGTGATATTGTTTTTATTACAATGACATTTAACTGATTTTTAATTAAAAGATTTAAATAATATTACAAAAAGTGTAAAATTATAATATAATAGTTTAAATGAAGTGTATAATTGGAAGGAAACATTCTACACCAAAAGTAAGTATTCCGTTCACCAAGCAATGAAGCTCAAGTGATTAATGAACTTCATCAAGGACGAATCGTTCCCAAATTCGATTCCTAGGTGAAACAATTCTTGGTCATGATATCCTTACTTCATGGCCAAATATCGGATTATCAAGGCCCCTTTCTCCTATAATGGAAGAGTTAATGCAAAAAAAAAAAACTAAGTATCCCGTTTATATATGGGTATATACATCACATCTGTTTTCATTCTTTCTACTCATCTCACACACACACACACACACACACATCTTAAGCGTTAGCTTCTTTAATGCACACAAGTCTCTCTCTCTCTCTCTCATTGCACTTAGTCGTATATGTGCATTGTGTCCTCATAGACGACTTTGCTTGTTCATGTTTTTTCCATTGTTTGTAATTCAATAGGTGTGTAACGATAAACACCCCTTTTCAAGCTAACTTTTTCATCGGTCTAGAGCTTTCTCTAGCTTCTACAATGGAGGTAATACTATGAATCTCCTCGTTTTATCTTTCGCTTTTAGGTTTTTTCTCCTTTTTTCTTCCAGTATTGTGGCTTTGCCACTATGCTTTGATTGGAGACGTACAATTTAATGTAGTGGATATGCCATCGATTTCATTTTTATGTTGAGTGAATAATCTAAATCTTGGATCGCATTGGATTATCTATTTATTTATTTATATTTCTCATTGAAAACCCCAATGAGGTGCGTGTGATATTATGTTTCTTCATGCTTTTATCTATGTCGTTTTAATATATATTTTAATTATTTTTCTTCAATGATCGTTGATCGATTCTAGTTTTTTTTAATGATGCCGGTTTTTTAAATGATTGAATTTTTGCTGAGAGAAACATGACCATTGAAATTCCTGCATTTGTAGTAAATTCATGGACTTCAGATCGGGGTTCCTCATGTTTCATTTGAATTTTTTTTACCAGGAACTGATTTGATTAATTGATTAAGTTTGGGTTATGGTTTTCCCTTGTCCAAGAATTATCTTTTCGCAATATTTTGATTTATGTTCATAAAAAAAAAAAAATAGATTCTCTTTAAGTTAAGAAGATTGGCACGGATTTGGAGAAACTGTTTTTCATTTATATTTGGTAAAGTATGTTCTTTAATTGTGGTCCATGTACTTAACGTCTAAGATTTTATTTTTGAGGAAATTATATGAAGATGATTTTAGTCATTTTATTTTTTGGTTTTTCTAAATATTTATTTATTTTATTAGTTTAACTTTATCCTTTTGTTGTTGTTGTTGTTGTTGTGATGATCGGTATAATCAAAGTAAAATACTAGATTACGTCTATGGAATTATAATCTCCAGCTTTTGAAATTTTATACATAGATAGGTACCGGCAAAGTGAGTTATGGTTTATGGGTGATGCACATATCAACACCCTTAACCTCGATCGTGACCCTGACTTTGAATATTGGAAAAACTCGTAACGACGCCTAGTTAGCGGTGTAACTTTTTCAAAGTCGAGGCGGATACCCACAACTGTGTGTCTTGTTGCCATGTGTAACACATCATTTGAAAAAATAAATCCCTAATCCTTCTATTACTTTGTCTCTCATTTTTACCCTAGCCACCAAAAGTAATCTTCATTTTCTACTATTATTGGTGTCAGTGTGTCAGGTAGTAGTTATTTTTGTAACACATATCAACTAACATTTTTATTTGTTGAAAATCAAACGCATTTATTATTTTCATTAATAAATACTATATTTTAGAGTGAGTGCACATATTTGTCATTGTCATACATCTATCTCAGACTATGAGATCATAATCATACATCTCACATTTTGACTTCATAAATCACATAAATGTAGTGGAAACTTTAATCGTATAATTTTATTCAGACGGTCTGAGCTGCATGACTTCAGTAAATACACAAGATTTTTCTATTGCTTGCAATCTTCTTTTTTTATTTTTTTATTTTTATGTTTTTCTTAAAATTTATTTATCTTTTTTTTTTACAGAAAACTATAGTTCAAGTTGATAACATTGAAGATCAAAGGGACGAAAAATTACTTCGGATTGGAGACAAATACCAAGCAGATATTCCATCTTCGATATTGAAATTTGACTGCAATTATTCTCCAGAGAGTCCAGATGATACTGCAGAGACGCCTACCTTCTACAAATGTTCAAATGATACTTGGACTAAACCAGAAGTAGAAAGTTTATTGCTTGGCTTATACATATTTGGGAAAAGCTTTGATAAACTAAAAAGATTTATTGGTAGCAAGACCATAGATGATGTACAATTTTTCTACTATGCAAAATTCTACAAGTCAGAGGATCATAAAAGGTGGCATGCATATAAGAAAGCAATAAAAGATAATGAAGGTAAGGGAAAACTTATGTCAGAACCAACACATCATCAACAAATTTTGCGTCATTTACTCAACAATGAGTCCGAGGAATGGTGCAATAAAATATTTGAGGTATTTACTGCATTCAATTATTCCTAAGTTTATATATCCTATTTCATTTCATCATTACATAAAATCATAAACAGTACTAATACATCACTCATAAATGGATTTGAATGCTCTCCATGGTGCAATAGTGTGACAATATTTTTCATGTAAAAAAGTGTTATCACACATCAATATTATGTTCTGGTTAAACAAAATATTGTTGCATCGTTGCATGCAAGGGACCCAAAAGCCCTCCTAAATTCATGCTCAAATAGCTCACGTTATAATTATTCTTGTAACCACTTCTACAATTGAAACCCTTTATAATAGTAATCCTCTCTACAGACTCTACTGCCATTGCTCCAACATTATTGATAGAATCAACTGTGAAATAATATTCACATATGTCAAGTTTTCCAACCTCTTACCAAACGTGAAACTTGTACCATATAGAGATCAAAATCTTCTTTTCTTGTATTTTGGCATAGATTTATTGTTGTAATTAATGTTCACTTACACTTGTGTTATTTGCTGAAATTAAATTCGATCACATTGGAATTTGTAGGTGGGTAAGAAGTTTTGGGGAGGAAAATTGTCGCTCGAAGACTACGTTTTTGCTTTGAAGGATGTAGTTGGAGTTGAAGCTTTTGTGGATGCAGTAGGAATTGGTACACAAAATGATCTTACAAATCTTGAAGGAAATGCTATGAAGTCTATCTATGAAATTCTTGAAGAAAAAGATTTCTCCAAGATTACATCATATATAGAAATAGTACACATCCTCTCGGGTGATTTTAGAATAAGCAAGACTCAAGCTAGTGACATTTTCTGGGAGGCTGTTTGGCCTCGTTTACTAGCAAACGGTTGGCATTCAGAGCAACCTAGTAGTCTTCTTTCTAATAAGAGTGCTATAATTTTCATTGTCCCCGGAATTGAAGAGTATTCGAGGAATCTAGTGAAGGGTGTTGATTATTTTGATTCTATCAAAGATCTCCTCGATGAAGTTGCTGCTTATCCTCTACTAATCAAAGATCCTGCTTCGAAAAATGATTCTGATAGTAAAGACTCTAAAGGGAAGCAGATGAAAGGATACTTGGATAAGGAGAGCACTAGTGGAGCATCTGCCAACTTTGAAAAAACTCCTATTGATCTTAACTTACCAGTTGCCTTAGAAAAAGTTGAAGGTGATGAAACTATGGTGAATGAAGTGCCTGCTGAGGTCAAATTTGATGATCCTAATGATGTTACAGTTCCAACATCAGAGGATCACGTCAGAAGTCAAGTTGTAGAAACTTTGAGGAAGAGTAGAAGACCCCCAAAACCAACAAAGAGAGCATTGGAAGCTGTTGTCGACAAGTATGAAGAGGAGACGAGCAACAAGAGGAGACGAATGTAAGATGAGCTGATGAAAGCCAATGTTGTAGTTTGATTTTCTTCCCATCATCATGATTACAAATGTCTTTGTGGGGGATTGTATATTTATCACATTGTTAATTTCTTTGTACTGCTTTCTGTGCTTAGTTTTACTTTACTTTCTGTTGCACATTCTGAAATTGCTTACATGAATTAAGTTTCCATTAGTAATGTTACATTGGCAATTAGAGGAATTTCTATAATTCATCTCAGTTTCTATTGACCATTGCAAATTGTTTGGATCATCTGCAGTATAACTGCACTGTAAAATCTATTACTGAGCTGTAAGATTTAAGAGAGATAAATTCTAAACTCATATCCAATTAAAATCCAGCCATTGACCTGCAATGTGTGTCCTCTACAGGATTCAGATCCATTAAATCCTCAAAAATGATTTTGAACAGTGGAATCATTTATTGATAATTAGATATTTGTTTGGGTTTAGGGTTTAGCCCTAACCATTTGTTTATTAGTTATTAACAATCACCTCATAAAACACACAAAGGAAGATCCTTAGTTTAAACTCGGATAACATCAGAAAATATCCGGTCCAACAATCACATCATTTTTAGTTTGAGATCAATTTTAAGAACTTTTATTAAGTAATTTAATTAACAATCGTGTGTTCTCTTAGGCTATGTTTGCGAGTGAGGGGAAGGCAGGGGAAAAAAGGAATGATCAAGTGAAAAAAATAGAGGAAAATGAGAGGGGAGGGCTTGGGGGTTAACTTTTCTTCATAATACTAAACCCTCCTCATTTGGGGGGAACTAAAATATTTTATTGGAGGAGGGTTTTGTGGGGGGTTTTGGAGGGTTTATATGAATTATTTAAATTTAATCTATGTTGTTTTATTATTTTTAAAATTAAAAATATAGTAATCATATGCATTAATTTATCATTCTCTACAAAACTACTCTTTTAAAAATTTTGAAAGATTTCTCTAATTTTTCCTCATATTTTCCATCCCTCAAAGTCTTATCTTCCCCTCCCCTCCAAACTCGTAAACAAAGCCTTAGAGAAATTGATTCATAAAATTGTAAATGAAATAAAATGTTCTAATTATTATCGAGAGTGTCTTACGATTCTATTTGACAAAAACAACGGATATCTAATAAACTAATTCTTAAGTAATTCGTTATAAATTTATTATCTATAAGCTAACTTATAACATATAAAATATCATATTGAATTTGTATGTTATGTAAAAAAAGTCATAAAAAGATATGTTAATTCATATTTAATCTTTTTTCAAGTAAGATGGTAGGGTGACGTTGTGAGGAAAAAATGATAACATATAAACGGAAAATCTTAACTTGTGCCCTCAAGGCACAAGTTAATGAATTAAAAATAGAAATAAATTATTGAAATGTGTGTATTTCATTTAATCTTTAACTTTTTAATGAATTAAATGCACAAAATTTTAGAAAATATTTCTTCTTTTAGATTTATTCTTTTAGGGCACAAGTTAACACTACCCCATATAAACTAGTAAAAATAAGATATAATCTTGTAAGAAAAATAAGTTATCAAACAAAGTCTTTTTTTGTCATATAAGCTTGTAAGTTATAAACAATAAGCTATAAGCTTAAAATTCATCATTGTGAAAAATAGCCTTGATATTTGATATTTAAAAGTTGGTTGCTCCAACCGCAAATGTGAAGCTCTCGTGGATGGATAAATTTGTAAGAGTTCATTCAATTGAGATATGTCTTGAACCCGATTTTGTCATCAGACCAAACTCATCTAAATTTTATTTTAGAAATAATTCACATAAACATGTCAAATTCCTCCGTTTCTTTTCTCCGTCGCTTCTTCTTTAAATACAAAACATTTTAAACAAGAATGTCTAAGTTTTCGCAACTATGTCTTAAAATTTAGAAGCAATGCTTTGAAATAAAGAAACCAAAACACTGAGTAATCCTTCTCTAAGTCTAACAGAGGCATGATTAGTCGGTACTTGAATCCATCTCTCACTTTAGAATAAAAGTTATGACTCACACCTTCACAAAATATAATAATACAAGATAAAAAATCAATTCAAGGAAATCAAATAATTGATCTCAAGTGGTTAATCCCTACCAAATGACAAATTATTTGGAAGAATGTGAGTTTGATTTTTTATATTCTTAGACAAAGTAATTTTTAATAAGACTATACTTACCTCAGTTGATGCTTAGACGAGGTTTAACTAAAAGAAAATGTAATTTTAATTTTAATAAATAAATTTGATGTCGTTTAAACTTGGGTTCTAGGCTCTGGCCACGTCACTCTCAGTTGATGCTTTTCTTTGTAAACACGAACAACAACAACAAACCGCAGGGTTCTATTTCTACTACAACTACAAGCTTTCCTCGTTTTCAAAATGATGTTTACAATTACAGTTGTAACCATAATAACGAATTAATCAATCGAATTTCGTAGCGAAAAACAACAACAATAAGCCTGAGTTTAACAATGGGTCAGGCATTTCGTCGAGCATCTGGCAGAATCCGAGCCGCATCAGAAACTGACACGTCATCCTTGTCCAAGCCCAAGATCGCCGTCGACCACCGACCACCACCGCCCAATCTTGCCACCGACAAAGCGGCGGAGACCTCAAATGCTATCAAAGGAGTAGGAGACTCATTGAACGGCGGTTAGTTAGTCTCTCTTTCTCTTTGTTTCGGGTTTTAATTTTTGGTTGGTTAGGGTTATGCCATTGTTAGATATTCGAAAATGTTTTTGGGTACTTCAAAGATTTTAAGGCCAGGCCCTGAACAATGTGGTGGTTTGTGAATATCTTTATTTAGTTGAAACTTCAATAAGCACTTATAGCATATTTGCTTATCATATAAGTGCTTATGTGCAAGTTATTTCCACAACAAAGGATAAAATAAAGTTAATCTGTTTTCATTTAGATTATAAGTTGTTAGCTATCTTGGATAGCTTGTGGAAATAAGCTGAAAACAGCTTATGTCATAAGTTGTTTTCATATGCTATCCCAAACTGCCACGCAAGTGCTTATATCAGTAGATAACCTTCAAAAATAAGCTAACCCAAATAGACTCTGTATCTTTTCATATGAAACTATATCCATGCCCTAGACTTGCTTGGTTTTGCTAGAAATAGTTAGTAGACTATGAAACATAGACACAGACACTGGACACGACATTGACACGGCCATGTGGACATCGACAAAGTTTTGAGAAAATTACGTAATTCAATGTAATCACAAATGTCGTGTCGGTGTTAGACACGACACGTGTCGGACACTGGGACACGTCTTCAGTCAGAAGAGTCCGTACAACAGAGGTAGTAGAAAATGGGAAGCTGAAAATTTTGGTGAAACTATAGTTTACACTTTATGTTTCAAATTTCAATCAAATTGTGGAATAGTTAACTGAAGCACAATATATTTTTAGCCAATTTGAATTAACTTCTCATCAAGCACTTGTAACAAAAGAAAAAAGTTAATATAGTCTTTGCAACGACTATTATTTAGAAGTAGATTTTCAATTGTGTGTCCATTTCCTTCCTCTATCAAGCAAATTAACATGAACTTTGAAATCTTCCACGTCATTGCATTTTCATTCCTATCTCTACATTGCCTGCCAAGTACACAGCTGCATGATGTGGCCTTACACTCTTTTCTGGCTGTAGCCTGTAAGCTGTAGCTTATTTTTAACTGTGAAGTCTTCCTGTAGTCGCAATTGTGTCTTTGCAATATACCTTTATGTGAGGTTTTGTAATGCTACTTTCATAGTTCATGATTGTTGATGGTGTTTTCTTGTGTTGGCTTAAGATGATCGTCCTGGTGCTAATTTGGACAACGTCCTAGAAGAAAGAGATCCCAAATTTGATGCTATGCTTGGTCAAATGCTTGGTAGGATTACATCGAAGCCTGGGGGAAAACCAGAAATGGGTGAGGTGAGTTTGTGGAAGTTACCTTCACTCCCTTTTATGGAGTTCATGTTGATGTAGTTTTTTTTAATGTTTTATGTAATGTATGCTTACCAATTTTGATATTTACACCATTGAGCTCTAACATTGCAGTTGTTTTATATTTATATTTTATAGTTTTTGTCTTCACCTTTCTACAATGGAAGTGTATTAAATGAAAGATCATATTAATTTAAACAATAAACGTTTTTGTTTGCTGGCTTAGAAGATGGTATCATCAGCATTGAAGAGTGATGAAATCCCATTCTTGTATGTTGGCTTTTGCTGTTAGATGAAAGGAACACAAACAATAAACCTCCAAGCCGGGATTGGTTACATATATCAGACAATTTTATAGTTTTCTATCATGTATTAATTCAAAGAAAGTTTTGATGAAGAGAAATCTGCTAAAGTAATCCTACTTCCGATTGTATGTTACAAGCTGATATTTGCTTAAAATACTTTGCTGTATACTTATGTTTATAATATTTGCAATAAATGGAGAAATCTCTCCACTGTTCATAGTAAATGCTGAGTTTATGATTTCTGTCATTGTTTATTCATGGTACCGAGACAAATTCTATAGGAACATAAAAATTAGACTAAGTTTTGCAGCATAATTGGTATTTGCTTGGATCAAGCTTATTTTACCAAGAGAGAGAAATAAACCCTTTTGGAAGTGTCGTTAAAAAAAAACCCTTTTGGGAGTTTCCTTCGAACTTTTTTTTCTTTCTTTCAATGACTACATAGTTTCAATGGTCAATGCCCTGCTCTTTACTATTTAGTGCATAGTTTACTGAGACAAACTCATCTTACAATTTGGTAATCTCTTTACAGGCTTCCGTGGTTGAGAAGTATAATAGGCCCATGCCGAAATTGCGAAATACAAAACCAAATTCTGGTCATTATGAGGAAAGGCCGGTTCCTGCAGGCACTTTAAATGTAGCGCAGTTGCGCCATATCATCCTCTTGCATGAAGGCAAGGCTGATGATCACAATGGACCTATGGATGTTCATCAGATCGCAGAAAAATTCCGGGTCGATGTTGGTCAGATTCAGAAAATCTTGCAATTTCTGTCTCATCCTTCAGAAGGAAGAAGCGAAGACAAGAACAAAACACTGAGATAAATGGCTTTACCACAGCATTGCTAATTGCTTCCTATCTGACTAAAGGCTGTTCTAAATAGATTTGAAGTGAATTGTGGATTAAGTTTTGCCTATTGAAAAGTATACTTAGTTGTTTTCAACAGATAAGTGAATGCCGAGTACTCCAGCCTCAGGTCTTTATTGAATTGTAATCACTGTATTAAGAAGCACTAGTGCGGCCCAGGTCCTTGGTTTTTAGAAAGACTTGTATCAACAATTAAATTTGTTTGTTGTGTTGGAAATTAACTTTTGAGAGGGAATTGTAATAAGGGTTGCAACCCATTTGTTGAGATTGTGTGTTCATTTTTCTGTTTCACAACAATCTGCTTTAATGAAGCCTCTTATATTATATAAATTACGAGCAGATTAAGATTTTGCTTCGCAACATAATTCACAAATATATGTTTATGTTCTTTACTTGTGTGATTATGTAACTAACATATTGAGCTTGAGTTTTATCTGGAAAACGGCACTATATCAAATACCGAAACCATTCGGTGGACTATGAAGTTCGAAAATATGAATATTAACCACTTCCGACTTCGGCCAAAAAAAAAACCCTAATTTTGTCCGAGATAAAGTTGAAAGAAGGAAATTTCGGATAAAGTTGGAATTTAAAATCACATTTACAAGAATAATAACCATCTCAGTAGCTGAAGCACACCAGTTAGTAAAAGTAAAATGTGTCGCTATGCAACATCTTAGCTTTTATTTTAAACTGTTTCCATATTGAAAAGTAAATTGAATCATATCAGGTATATTTTGATTGAATCAAACCACCATATACCGCGTGATTCATTCCTATCAAGAGGTAATTAAGTGAGACAACATGATTAAAAAAAACCATGAAATCCTCTCCTTTATCTTGGGAGTATATAAAAAATCAAGTCAAAATAGACTCCAGCCAATCTGATGTCAATTCATATGCAACAAAAGTTACAGCACCAGCTGGTGCAGCTTTAACAGTAGATGGAACTATCCCCTTATACAGACCAGCCCAACCCTCTTTCTGTAATATCCGTTTCAAGGCGTCAAACATATTTCTATATGCACGATGCTCAACCCGAGCTCCATATCTTGGATGCCTTTGCAAACCTTCAATCTGCAGCAAACAAAGAATGAAGACACATGAAGACACGGTAAAAACTTTGACATCATTTAACCAGCTTAAGGCCAATACAAGTTTACTTAGTTTTATGTTTTTGTATTCCATGTTCTAAATCTACCTGAAATCTTTTCTTGACAACATCAAGTGGATGACAAACAAGCTTGGCACATGTTCCTGCAGCCAGCCCACACAGGAAAAGCTGAAAGCTAGAGAGGCTCTCTTCTGCAGCAGTATTTGAATATTGAACTTGGTTCCACGCCTATATACAATATTAAAGAACAGGGATCAAATAATTGACAGCTAGAAAGTAACATCAAAGCATTGATTAGCCCTATGGCGGAACCCAACTCTATCTATATGGATGTTGCAATTTACAAGTGAACCAAATTTGTATTAACGGTTCCATGTTTCCTTTCTTCGTCAGCCACTTTCTTTACGATATTTTAATCATGAAGAAATGCAGACCCAAAAGTCCTAATCTACATGTTAGAGATGAACATGATTAATGGTGTAGAGCTTCAGACACAGCTTTAATAAAGAATACAAAATGCTGTATAGGTTTGCTGATGCAGAATAAATAGCTAGTGCAAAATTATTTAAAAAAAACTCTACAGTATCCCAGAGGCGAAAAATAATTTCTAAACATGGTTTTGAAAAGTATGCGCAGTAGAATTTACCAGCTTAATGGTGCAGTTTCTAAAAATGAAATGAAGATTCAACTGTGTTAGAGGAAGAGCAAGACCAAATAAATTGGAAACTATCAAGAGAGATTAAAATTTGATGAGCTATATGTAGATATCTGGAATGGATCCTCTCATGAGGGAGTAAAGTGTAATCTCTCACCATTCATTAAGAGAGGGAAATACATGAAGAATTTAGATGGAGTTTGAATGGTCATAGATTACACTTTACTCTCTCATGTCTAAATCATGTATGAGACCATTCCCGTAGATATCATACAAGAAATGATACAACATTGTTTGTTCCGTTAGTATGAAAAGACTTTGGTCGCTGTAAGAATCAACCATGCGAAGAAAATATGAGACAACGTTAAGTAACCCTTGTAAACAAATAATAACTTATCATTGCAAATAAGTAATTGACGCATCTTGAGACTTTACAGTTCTTCTAGAATCATTTCACATCAATTAAGATTGTAATATGATGGGACAGGACAAGGAAAATTAGCCTAGAATATTAAGTACTACACAATATAAGACCATACCGTTGTTTCACAACAACCAAATGACATACAATACATACAACTGACACCTCAAATTTAAGGACTGAAATTTTACCATGGCCCAACGTTTGAATGTATCATAAGTGCCGAATTGTAGGCCTGCATAAGGTATAATCTCAACTAGTGTCGGTGACAATCCGGAATACAAGCCTCGAAACCCACGGGTCTGGAGAATATCAATGGATGCTGACCTCATGTTTGGATAAACCTAAGCTAGGGAAATATTAGAATAACATAAATACAAAAACAAAAACAAAATCCACAATACCATAAAATCAGACTATGCACTCAAAGCTATATTGTCTAGGGGTAGAAGATGATTTCCCCCACTATTTGCAGGGTGAAACACAAACGAAGCGCATAAAATGAAGCGAATAGTAGTTGTCATGTCATAGCTGTGTCAAATACATATTTGTGCCGTCACTTTATGCACACTTCTACTTATATTTTACAATTTTTTACTTTTGGACTTCTATACCAATTAAGATTAAAATACCACAATAATTAGATAAATAATAATATTTCAGTATTTCTACAGTAAATCATCTTATTCTTTCTTTGGATTTCAGATTTATGGCTACTTATGCATATGATAGTTGTTTTTAATTTTATGTGTTATATGACAGTCATATCTCCCACCATTTTAAAAATACGTAGTATCCATGTTTCTTAGCTCATCACTAAATTGGTGCTATAAAGCTCCTAAGATTGTGAGGTTTAGGGAAGATTCAAATGTATTTGGATCTATTATAGGCAGTCTTACATTGCAATTCCAAGATATTAATGTCGTGAATCAAATCCATGACCTTCCAGTCGCATGGCAATAACTTCTTATTGCGCTAAGACCTTTTTCATTACTGATTATAATCTCGTGAATCTAAGGGTTGGGTATATTCCATACAACCATTTTAAGATTAGAGCTAGGGAAACAGATTTTGGGCACTTCTTTAATGCCATTACAACAAACAACCATGTTGTGGTGCCTTTCTAGGCGATCACTAAACATAAGGTTTAAGGGCAAGGGAAACCCGGTGCACTAAAGGTCCCACATACGCAGGGTCTGGGAAGGGGTCCCACCATTGGGTGTATTGTACGCAGCCTTACCTTGTTTTTCACACAAGAGGCTGTTTCCAGAACTTGAACCTGTGACCTTCCAGTCACATGACAACAACTTTACCAGTTGCACCAAGGTTACCCCTCACTAAACATGAGGTTTAACTTAACTTTTATGCCACTAAAATAATACATGAGATATGATCTGACAAATCCCATGTGAAATACCACTAAGTAGACAAGAAGCAAACAAAGGTGAACACTCCTCTCCCACCCCAAAATTGGAAAAAAGAGTTGACATGAATCAATTATCCCAAATGCTTAAGTTGATATGTGAATACATCTCTAATGCCCTCTGGCAATAGCCTTTGGGCTTCAAGCATGAAAATGCTAATTGGGACTGAGAATCTAGGTTGATCATGATAGCTGCTTGCATTTTCCTTCACTGGCCTTTAAAACATCAATATACGTGACAGTAATTTATTTCAAAACTATCTCATAATAACCTTGATTATTTTATATAGCGCTCGTACCTTCGGTTCACCCTGAGAAGCTAATATAGTTCGAAGAAGATCAAATGGATATGACCCTACAGTAGCCACACATCCAGCTACCGCCCCACTTACATAGGATAGATAAGGGCTCAAATTTATGTGATTCTCTGCAGCAACAGGAATTAAAACAATGAACAAAATAAATCTAGAACAGGAAACCCAGCAGTAATTAATTAATCACTAATATCTCGAAAGTGAACATTTGCACAAAAATATATTAGTAAATTGTACCAAAAATAAATAAATTAGTAAATTGTACCAAAAATAAATAAATTATTGAGATAAAATTTTAATTTAGCATTATACTGTAAAGAACATGAAGAACTTATACAACAACAACAACAACAACCAAGCCTTATCCCACTAAGTGGGGATGGCTACATGGATCAAAGTATGCCATAACGTTCTATCATAAACCATATTCCAAAAAAAATTCCAACCAAAAAAACTTAGTAGACAAACACCTAGTGTTTACTTTGCTCATCAAGCTAATATGCTACAAATTAGGATACCTGTCTTGGATGAACCAGAGGCAAAAGTCTTCAATTTGTGTAAAACAGTAAACTGTATAGCTGTATATGGCATAACCATGAGCAAAGCTGGCACATTACCCCGCCAAAATCCCTATAATATGCCAGATAAAAATGGTTATGTACATTTTTCCACAGAAAAAAGGTCGACGTGAATCTTCCACAAGATCTTTTTTGCAATTCAAGCGTTGTTTCATATGCTAATGTTGCCATCAGCCAAAGTCCAAAACCTTTTCAAGGGATATGGGAACAGAGACAGGTTACTGAAGGAGAGAAGTAGAGTACAGGGGAAATTAAAATAAATAAATTATAGAAGCTGAATTATTCTACCCGTATGCCTTCTTCTCTAAAAATGTCTTTGGTTGCTTGAAACATGCCAGTATATTTTGAGGGTTTAGACAAATCCCTATGCAGTGACGTCCACAAGGAAGTCGGCTCTAGCTGAACCTGTCAATGAATGTGAATAACAGTTAAAGCATCTTAATGCTACTCATATTGATAATAGAGTAAGCAACAATGACCAGTTATGAACCAAAGAACATCAAATCTCATGCAAAACTTCTAGACATTAACATGCAAACACAAATCGTATCATGCAGTCCTATGTCAATGCAATCATCCACAGGTCACATTTTTTTTAGAAAAATGATGCCAATTACAGAAAAATGTCTGATATACCTGATATGTAAAGCAAATTGAAAATCTTTTTGATCACCGGCGAATGAGTATCATTTTTTTTAATAGTCAACAGACCCTTTGTAATCTAACTAAATGATACATGGAAATGAAAGGGGGGAAAACGACATTAACTCTATTCCCAATCAGGCATGTAAGAAAAAAATTAGCTTGAAATTCAGAATCTCTCATTTAGAATTCAGGCATAGAAAGCACATCATAATCCAAGCTAGTGCTAGATAGCCACACTCTTTCAATTTACCAATACAAGCTAAATTGTAAGCAAGCCTCAGCATGTCAGGTAAAATCGGCTCTTCTAACCATAAAAAAAATGCCAGTATTCATAAAGACATATTGCAACACCAGATATGGTGTTGATTCTTGTGTATGTTATCCATCACATAAACATCGAAAAATTATTTTGAAGCAAATATTTGCAGTCAAATAAATGACTACAATACTTTCCAAAGATTATGTCTTTCAAAAAGAAGGGGATGAGAGAAAATACATTTTTTTTGAACAAAGATGAGAGAAAATACATGATACCATATGTTGAACCACCCTGCCTTTACTTATCTACTTCTTGATCTCATTAATTCAACAACATTTCCCCCAAAACAAACAACCCCATAAATGGTTGTAAATGGTGAAGTGAGTGTCTAGATTGACATTGAGTTTGACAAAATCAAGGTAGTAATTTTGTTGAAGTTTCAGAGTGTAATTTTTGCTAAAATCACTGTAGTCCGTGGGATTCTGTCAAACTCACCACCAAACCAAACCAAGTTTTATATAGAGCCTGTTTAGATTTGCTTATTTGAGCTTATCTATAGGTATAAGCACTCCTAAAATAAATTGAGAGAGCTTATAGAAACAACTTTTGACATGTCCATAAGTTGTTTTCTGCTTATGTTCATAAGCTGTCCTGGATAGCTTATGAAAACATCTGATAGTCTATATGAGAACAGTTTGACTTTATTTTATCTCCTGTTATAGAAATAACTTATATATAAGTAGCCGCACCAGGGATGTTGATTCTTGTGTATGTTATCCATTACATAAACGACAATACTTTCTAAACAAAGACAAGTCTCTCAAAAAGAAAGGGATGCGAGAAAATAGTCAAATACATGATACCATATGTTGAACCTCCCTGCCTTTGCCTATCTACTTTTTGATCTCATTAATTCAACACAAACCCACTTTTCCCCCAATACAAACAGCCACATGGTTATAAATGGTGAAGTGTGTGTGTGAATTGACAATGAGTTTGATGAAATCACGGTAGTATCGTGATTCTGTTGAAGTTTCAAAGTGTAGTTTGCTAAAATCATTATGAACAGTCTGATTCTGCCAAACTCACCACCATTAATACAAACATGCACAAAACATTAGTCATGTCCAAAAAAAAAATTCTACTTCGTGTATGTTTGGTTTAAATTTTGGATGGGGCAAAGTTGATTTTAGAGGTGTAGAATTGATTTTTGACACGTTTAGATGTCCCAGTGTAGAATGACTTTCCTTCTCCAATCGATTCTAACTTAAAGCTACGATTTATAGCTTTGGACTCCAAGCGTGACTTTTACACTCAAATTTATTGTTCAACACACTTTTATGTGAATATATATCCAAACATAAACCATTTCACATTCAACTCATTTTTAACTAAAATCAACTTATTCAAAATCAATTTTTATCACTGTTCCATAAGTTCTCCAAGATAGCTTACAAAAACTATAGTCTATGCAAAAATAGTTTTAACTTTATTTTATGTTTTTTTATAGAAACAACACACTTATATGATAAATGCTTAAAGCATAAGCAACAAATAAAATAGTTTATCGAAACAAATACAAATCCTAAGAAGAAGAAGAAGAGTAGAAAGAGACCTGGAACCTAATCTTGATAACATCAAGAGGTGAGGTGACTGTACGTGAAATAGCACCAGAAATAGCACCAGCTGATGAATTAATCAAAGCTTGCTTCCACTGACTTGTCTCCTCCTCCATTGCCTCTTTCCCTTCCAACTACAATCTATCTACAACACACAATTCCCACGAATAATTAACAAATGCTTGAGAAAAATTAGGGTTCATCATAAATTTGCAAGAAATGGTAGAGAAGAGAACGTACCAGAAAGTGAGGATGGAGATAGGAGAAGACATTGGAACTTTAGAGAGAGAGAGAGAGAGATGGCGGCGATGTAACCTCCTCGCCTCCGTCTGAGAATTTGCAGGAATTTAGCAGAGACCAATATTAACTAATAATAATGATTTTAATAATTAATTAACTACGTTACTCTTTCTTTGCCATTGAAAAACAATATAAAAATCGTCGTTTTTTTTTTTATTATATAATAGAAATAAATGCTAGTTTACAATTGGTGAGAGTAATCAAGGGGTAAAATCAAAGAAAGACAAGTTTTGCTTTTTTCTGTTTATATGACCTTTCGGGAGTTTTATCATTTGGATAAGCTTCTCTCAAACATGTTTTTATTTAAAAACATGTTGTTTGGACCATTTTTTTCCAAATATCAAATAAATAAACCAAATTGGACATTTTTTTAATTATTTTCTCTCTCATCTAGTCAATTAAACCATAGAATTTTAGTTTTTAAAAGTAAAACAAGCAGTACTTTAGTTATGTCACACAAAGTACATGAACCCAGCCATTTGCATTAGTATTATGGAGGAAAACAACATAATACAGTGTCAAAGGAACACCTACACAAATTTGTCACCATCCTTATATTATATACCAAAGGAAAATTACGCTTCTCAGTTACAATTGCTGCTGACACATTTATAATTGGTTGAACTGATTTAAAAGTGGTTTAACCGATCTTAAAAGTGTTAACTGTTGCTGAAAAATGTTGAGCGACAATTAACTGCCACTGATAAAAGAAAATGAACAATTTTAAAAAGGATAAGAGCAATTTTCATATGCAAGGCAGCAAGGGTGTTCATGTTCCAAATGGTTTGTTCAACTCGGTGATTCAAACTGTTTCGTACCGGCTTGAAGCCCAATAAAACAAGGTGTGTTAAGCCAAAGCCCAAGACGAACAAGACAAAACACGGTGAAGAAGCACACTGAGTCATGTGCGGATCACCACACAGGAATACACCCAAACTCCATCACCACCGTCCACACAATCATCAATTGCCTCCTAAAAAGACATCAGACTTCGTGGGGACCGTTGGCACTTTTTGCGCCTATATAAGGGTGATTCAACATTACCCTCAAAGCACACTTCACTTTTACCATTTTTTGCAGATAACCACCTCTTTCAGTTACTAACTTAGGCGTTAGAGTGTTAACGTGCTTGCAAACACTTTTCTCCTCCGTAAAAACTCAACCTCCACCACACCGAAGCACTGTGAACAACTGTTTCGTTTCCTCGATCGTCACCGGACCAATCACAAACAATCCAACTCGTATTTTACCCGCATTCATTCAAATTGAGATCCAAACATAACAAACTTTATCCAATAATAAAGTATTTCCATTTTTAATGAAATATTTTATAAATCTCTCTTTTGAAATGCAACGTTATAAAACTGTTATGGAACACTTGGTGAGGAGAATTAGTACTACGTCGTACACAAATGGTCAGACACTCAAGTCCTCGTCTCTGAAATCTAGATACTTTAAACTAGATGACGTATCGTATCCTTTGCGTATTATGTATCGATATCTGCTCGATATTTTTTGATATGTATCAAGAGAGTATCCGAAGATTATTATTATTTTTTAAACAATTATCCGATACTTTTCATATACATCTGAGATACGAGCGATAGGCGATGGAAAACCGATATGTATGAGCTACCTGATGTTTCTATTATATTTGGTATATATGTAATTGACTAAGTAATGATGTTTTCTATTTAGGATATATCATATATGTAATTGACTAATTGTCGCTTTCTTTATTATCAATATACCTTACATTTATATTTCTATTGTTACCGCCGTCTGTTTTGTGTCTCTTTGTTTGTTTGAGAACGATGCTATTGTTGATTGTTGTGTGAAGGCAATTTCATTGTTGTGCCTTATTGTTTTTCTATGTCTGTTTGGTCTAGGCTTTGCGCCAATTTTTTTGCTTTAGAGTTTTAATCCATATTTTGTATTTTGGGTTTTAATATGTAGTTTAAATTTAATTTTTTTATTGAAGTATCTTAGTCGTATCGTATCTTGAATTTTAAAAAATTTCTATATCATAGGTCCTCGTAGACTCACTCGACTCAACCCATAAATCTATTTTTTTTAATTGTCAAAATAGAATCCTAAATTTAGTTGGGTAAATAGTCATTTTCATCTTTGAATGTGTAATGCAAGTAGACATAATAATAGTTCTTCATTGTATCGAAATTTCAAAATAGTTCATGGTTGTGTTCTATGATAGTGAAAATAGTCTTTGACGTTAAAATGCTCTGTTAATACTGTCATATCTGTTTATATAAGTACTTACTTACTTACTGTCATGTCAATCCCTATAAAAAGAGATATTGTCAGCATTGAGAGATTATTTAACGTCAAAGACTATTTTGACTAACTGGTGTGCACAATCTAAAACTATTTTAAAATTTCAAACATTAAGAGACTATTATAACTACTCTAATATATTCAGAGACCAAAATTATTATATTTTCGAATTCTTTTATAATTTTTATTTAATTTTTAAAATAAATTATATATATATATATTAATTTTTTCCAGAATTTTTTTCATTTTTTAAAATTTTTCCAGATTTTTTCCCCCATAATTTATTTCATTTTTCCTGAATTTTTTTCATTTTTCTTGATTTGTTTTCATTTTTTTAAAAATTTTTCCAAAATTTATTTTATTTTTTTCGTTTTTTTATTTTTATTTTAAAAAAATCACAAATGTCACGTGTACCCATAAAAAACAAAATTACTTATACAGTCAGCGCGTCATGTCATCAGAAAAAGGTGACTCAACGTGCCACAGTAGCGGAAATGAACAGTCATATGATCTAGGGGGTATTTTAAAACAAAAAAAAGTTTACAAGGACCAAATCTAATTTTTTTTTTTTACAGAGAGCAAAACCAAAAATGGTCTATATTAGAGGGGCAAAGGTCTTTTTTTTAATTCTAGAGAGTATTCAAAGGGATACAAATGTACATTTTTTGACCAAGATATATACAATTCTTTTCGGAAAAGTTACTTGTTACAACTCATGAAAAAAGTACAAGAACATATGGATGAGTCTTCTATGCAATAATAATGCAAGTAGTAGTATTTAGTCATGAAATCTATTTTTTATATAAATATATGATATTAATACCCTTTTGTCACTGTTAAATCGTTTCTTTATCAACCAAATCATGAATGGAGACACAAACTTCCTCTCATCCAAAACTTTGCAAAAGGAAGCGCGGATTCTTTTAGAATCTTCAAAATCATGATTATCTTCATGTGTGATTCATATTAAAAGAAGCAACGATATTGGTTATCTAGTCACAAACAAGAATTGCCGAAATTTTTTGTGTTCCTTTTCTGATTGAAGAATGAAAACACTTAAATGGCATTATAGTCACAGGTTTAATTTAATATACTAATAACGACCACAATATTATGTCCCGTGAGCATAACTCAGTTGGTAGGACAACGCATTATTATACACATATCTATATTTTTATCCGTATTTAATACATAAATAATATTTTGTACAATTTGTTCATCGGTCTATATTTTTATTCATATATCAATAGATAGATCTTTTTATTTTTTAATTTCTACGCAATTGCGACTTGCTTAAACAAAAAGAGTGCAAGTATTCTGCTAGAGCATTTGATTGATCTCTTTTAACGTCTTTATTAAATTTAGTATTATTTAATTATTTGACGGAATTTTTTTGCCTCACTGATGTTCAGGACCATAGTCCATATGCAACAATTTGACCACATACTTTCAACGCGTCTAAGCATTAAGAAAAGGAACATGCTATCTTCACCATCCCACAAGTTCTTGCTTTCAATCTAAAGTGTAAACTTTCTTCGCCACTACAAGTGCAATTTAAAAGTCTCCTTTATAGTGAGCCGAGAGCCCTGAGATTGGAAGGAATGTCCCCTATTTTCATGATATTTATTTTCATATATGCATACTACCGACTCAATACTACTTGGATGGGATGATTCAAAGTTTTTTTTATCGGAATTAAAAAGTTTTAGATGCGAATAAATTTTAGAAATGCACAATGTGTATTAGTGTTTGTTGAAAATATACATGTTGAAGAAGCTTCACAATGTGAAAATTCTTGAAGTGGTTTAGCTTCAAGTGATTATACTCTTTATGGTGGAGTATGATAGTTCTTTTGAATTGGTGAAGACAATAGAAGCAGATGCATTATTTTCAATCAAGGTGGAGATTGTTGGTGTCAGTTGAAAATATACATGTTAAAGAAGTCTCACATTGCCTAGAATTGTAAAGGAAAATGTTGCAAGACAAACAAGATTGTTTATTGATGTGCAAGACAAGCAAGATGGTTCCTTCACTTGTTTACTTTCTTACTTGACAAATATTGTAGGCCACAACATTGTTTCTTGAAGTGCAAGACAAGTAATATGGTTTCTATGTTTGTTTACTTTCTTTCATAGCAAGCCTCGTAAGCCACAGGGTTGTTTCTCGAAGTGCAAGATGAGCAAAGTAATGTATATATATTGGCTCTATTTCTTCATTACAAAATGCACTAGTCATAAACACTTTAAGTTTATACTCTTGTCTTAAAGTGTTGTGAGATAGTTATGTATTTACTTTGGAGGATGTGGGTGTTCTAGGGATGGTGTGTGTTTGAGAGTTGTCTACATGTTATAAAAATTTGCATATAGTATTATTCTTTGGTTGTCATCAGACAACAATTGCGGTTTTTTCTCCACTTTGAAGTTTCCACATTATATTTGTGGTTGCAATATTTATATTGTGTTACTTTGCTTTCTCTATGCCAAATTTTTCATCAACTAGTATAAGAGTTTTGTGTTTGGTCCACGGATAAGAATTTTTAGTATACTTTATGGTTGCAACATGGTCTGATCTTTCACGTCATGAAATGAAAAAAAGGGTTAAAATAACAAAAGGGGAAGTGAAATATGATTAGAAATAGTTTAAACTTATCATTTCATGTTGGCGCACAAAACACCAGATTAAATTAGAATATTTTTATGATATCATGTCTCCTTATTTTGCGCACCAAATAGACCTTAAAAGTGTTATAACAAAATAGATTAAAATTGGAGAATTTACCAAACCCTCTATAAAATTCTCCTCTAATACAATTTTCAAATTTCTTTAAATTAAAAGAGTTTTGTATTATGAAGAAAAATAAATCTTCCAAAATCATCCATTCTTTTCTCTTCATCTTTCTTTATTTTTAAAGCACTCCTCTCTACTCATAGACTCTCAAACACACCCTAAAAAACCTTCGGCTTTAGTATCTCCAAGGGAATTTGGGGGTCATTTGGAAGCATCTCCTTTTTGCTTGTCATCATTTGAAGTCATCACTTCGAATGCCTCAAATTGACGACTTGGAGGCTTATGTTATGGACTAGCCAAAAGCCTAGTCTGCCCTAAATTAAGGCTGGATTACTCAAAGGCCCAACAAGCAAAGCCTACCCTTAGCATTGGATCCCCTCCTACCTACCACGAATAGTCCATAACGGCTACTGATGGTTTGTAACGACCATTCAATATCCTCATAAAGGGTGCCTTTCATCATGGTTGTTTCTCGACCCCATATAAAGAGCTTTTGACAAACTCACAAGATATGTATCTTTTTATGCTTCACCCTACTCATGCTCATACAATGACTTGGGTGTTAGAGCACCTGCAGGTACAACACCCCCTTCTCCTCAACGGGGTTGCGACCATCATATTTCGGAGCACCACATCAATGACCAGAGTACCCACTTCCATGGATCCACCACCACTATGAGTATCTTTATCCTCTTCGAATAAATTCATTTGTTTGTTCTGAACAAGTATTATCAATAATTATATTTCAACAAAATTTATCTATTTTCATATATTTTATCAATTGGAGCCTAAAAAAGTGAAGAAATAGACAATACTTGCATAACAACTATTCTCTCACCACACGCAAAACAATAATAATAATCATTCTCCATATAGAAGCACCCAAAGTTTTCACTATGAAACGAGGATACTTGTATAATTTGATATCATGTAGGTGAAACACCCACTATTATCCTCATCGTAATATTAGTATTTTGCTCATTACTTGGCCAAATATACTAACAGTAATTCCGAAGCGGTATGATTATAAGGGGAATACTTGGGTGCCATAGTTTTTTGGTGTCATCGGTGACATAGGTTCATTTTAGATGAGAGAGAATGAATAAAATAAATTATTTAGATAAGAGAGAATAAGTTGTTAAGAGAGAGAGATAAACACAAATGTACCAATGACACCCAAGTGCTACCCGATTATAATATATTTCCCTTTTTTAAGCACAGTCCTTGTACCTAATTTGATCCCGATGGAATCTTAATTCAATATTTTTTTTAGGGGATTACTTCAATATATTAGTTTTTATAAATAAATAAAAAATTATGTACAGTTAATTTTTCCTTCAAAAAAATGTACAATTAATTTTTTTATACTAATAAATATACGTAATAATTCTTATAAATAAAATATGGAATAATTAAGTACAAAGCATATGAGGTCAATGCCACCTTTCTTGAAGTCAAGTTGGTTTCATCCATGAAAGGTGCTTGCTTGGTTGGATGCTATGCTTTGGCAAAGGAACGTGAACAGGAATCTGATATGGCTTCTCATGATATGGCTTTCTCACTTTTCAAATTTTTGTATGGAAAATTAAATTTTCAAATGACAAATCTACTGTTTAAATATATTTAATACTCATATGACTTTCATAAGAAAAAAAACTCATAACAAAATTAAAAAAATTAATGCAATAATTTGATGCAGAATATAAAAATATAAAAAATACGTCATTTGTTAAATATCATTCTCATCGGTGTGCTTAAAATATCAGACATCAGGGATTCCACTTGTGTACCATTGAGGTACCAATGATATATATCGTTGGCCAATTAGAGTGTGCCACCTATCAATGTTACTTTATAAATGTTTTATTTGATATATTTTTTTAAAGAATGTTACTTTATAAATGTTTTATTTGATATATTTTTTTAAAGGGTGTGCCACATGGCACATTCTAATTGGACAATGATATATACCATTATGGTACACAAGTGCTATCCCAGGCATCAGTTGACAAAATTTACTTCCTTCCTTGAAGTTTAAGGAAATGGATAGTACAGATAGGGCCCAACGTCATCGAATGCGCGTACAAGCCGTGTGTCTCTACTCTACCCTTGGTCATACATATGCCTCACACGTGACTTAGTGTAGTGTATTTCATTCATGTTTGAGAAAATGTAGAATATTTTATAGAATACAAAGACTTTTTTTTTTTTTGAAAAAAGAATGCAAAGACTACTTATTTATTGATGAAGAGATAATATTTATTGCTCGTAAGTTTAAAAAATTCAAAATAAAATTAATTTAATATAAATTGATAAAAAAAATTATATAAGGACATTGATTTTTGTTTCAAATGTAAAAGAAATAAAAAAAAGTAATAGTTACCCCAAGTTCGATTCCTGTTAGAATAATTCATGGCTAGATTTTACTTGTTTTCAGGTCGAATTTTAAATTACTAAGTTTTTTTTATGATTCAGAGGGTTAAGATAAAAAAATAGTTTTTCTTAAAGGAAAGATAAAACTTTAGTTTTTTCTAGGGAAAAATTTAGTTGATAGGTGACATTTTTATCATGAATCTTTTTATTTCATTGAATTAAAATAAATTTGTAAGAAGTTCTTATCTGTATAAATAAATTGATTTTCTTTTTTTTGGTGCCGGAGCTCAAACCAAATTTCTCGAGGTTCAAGAGAAAAACTCTCAATCAAGTGACTTCTCGGAAGACATACAGTTGATATTTTTTAATTGGGTTTCTGTGTTACATCTCCTGATATCTTTGAGATAAATTTGAGTTATTCTGTCACCTCCAGTTATGATTCATAACGAGGAAGAACCTGTTGTATCCTGGGAGGATATGCGTTTATGAGGCAGATAAAATCCTCAAGGACAATGACTATGTCACATTGTCACACCTCAGGTTACATAACAATGTGTTGTTTTGCAGGTTTCCTCTAATTTGATTTGTGAAGATTTTGATGGAGCCATGTCGGTAACCAAATTCGATAAGTTCCTTGTGTTTTATTTTATTTTACTTTATTATTAGTCATATTTATTTGTTATGATATTTCTCTTTAATTTCTTATATGTGATAATTTTCACCTCCAATTTTACGACAAAACCTTTTGTACATTCTCTCAGCTGTTACTCTTCCTTCATCTCTGAACCTTCATAATTGAAATGGAAAACAATAACCCAAACCTTAAAATCATGGTGGCATTTAACATGGAAAACCATAAAACTTTTCCACCATGGGACAATTGATTTTAACCATTTGATTAAACAAAGAACACATTTTTATCATGCACTCTCAACACTATATTTTTTTACACCGTGTGCTCTTCCTCTTCTCTTTCCTCTTCACTGTTCTGAATTCAACTTCTCATTTTCTCTTCTTCTTCTTTGCTCACTTCCACCTTGTGAGAGCCTTTCCAGCCACCACAGATGGACTCATCTCTTCATCCTCTACAAAATCCACTAGTTTATTTTTAGATCGGAGTACTTTTAGTTTTTAGATCACTGCTTTCAAACGCTGTTTCTGACCACTTCGAACATGGTCAAGAAAAATACACACCAGATTTGTGTTCTTCGTCATGGGGTCTTTCTATTGTTCTACTTTTTCTTGCATTCTGGGCATGGAGAAGAGAATGGTGGTGGAAGTGTATAAAAAAATCTAGTGTGGAGAGAGTATGATAAGTGTGTGTTCTTGATATGATTTATTGGCCAAATACAACTTTTCCATGGTGGGAAAGTTTTATGCTTTCCCATGTTAAATGCCACCTAGAATCATTGCTCCATGATGGGTCGTGATCGTCCAAGCCTTGAAATCATGGGAGAACTAAGATAGATTTCCCAAACCTAGGAGATAACAAGTTTGATTTCTACAAAGCATTTATAGAAATGAGAAAACTCTCTTACTTCACACATGAAATACTTCCCATTTTTTATGAACTTGTAAAGAGACTATGGCCTCATGGTAGATCTAATAACAAACAAGTGTTGAGTTTGGTGTTGAGAATACCTATCAGAATTACTAGTGGTTCTCTTGCTTAACAATCATTTGTGAAAACTCTTGATTTTTACTTCGTGGAGTTTAGAAGACACTTTTAAGTGTTGGAAACTTGCATAAAAAACTCTTTGTACATCCACAGAAGATCACAACAACTTCTATGGTCAAATTAATCTATAGAGTGCTCAAAATAATAAAAGGCTTCAATAAAAAAGTAGACGTGAGATGCAATAACATGGACATACAATTAAGCGCGCGCAACAAAAACCTGTTAGTAATTAATAAAGAAACTAACTTTTATGATGTATTGTGCAAAAACTTCTAAAAGTATTTGTTTTTTCAAGGAAAAAAACTTCTAAAGTATTATTAATGATTTGACATGAAAGTCTGAACATTAACTTCGGGTTCGGTATTGTGATGTATACTTAAGGCTGTGCGTTTATCTCAACAATCAATATTGCAGTTTCAAACCTAAAATGTCAACTTTCATAGGCTTATTTATCTCGAGTATGAGAGTAAATAAATTATAAAAAAAAACACACACAGACACAAACCGCCTCTCATCAAAAAAAAAAAAAAAACAGGATATTATCAATAGAAACAACAACAGAGTAAACTAAATAAGATTAGAAATGTCATGAACCTCTTTTCCAAAGAAAATAACATCAACACATAAGTTACGCGTAAAATACTATACTAGTAAAAAAAGTAGTTGCCTGGAAGTTTCCTCTAACAAATTATAAATACCTTCTGTTACATCGTAAACATATTCGTTCATCAAATCAAAACCTATCAACAACACTACAAAATCTCTCGAATCTCAAACTCTTTGATCTTTCTTTGTTCATCAACATGGAATATAGAACCTTAGAACTCAACATCATATCCGCTAAAGATCTCAAAAATGTTAATCTTTTCTCCAAGATGGATGTTTACGCCGTCGTTTCAATCTCCGGCGATCCATTAAACCCACAAACCGCCACCACCCACAGACACCGTGACGGTGGAACAAGCCCTACCTGGAACTTCCCCGTCAAATTCACCATCAACGATTCTCTCGCTAACCAGAATCGTCTCTCTCTTGAGGTCAAACTCATCTCCGATCGTACCGTCGCCGGTGATACCTTGATCGGCAAGGTTCATATCCCTCTCAAGGAGCTTCTTGATAACCCCTCCGGAGATTCTTTCCGGCAGGTTAATTATCAGGTTAGAACATCTTCAGGGAAAGCTAAAGGGAGTTTAAACCTCTCTTACAAATTCGGCGACAAAGTCCAAGCTCCGTCGATGAAAACTGCGGCGAAACATGAACCGGTGAAGGGAAAAAATGAACATGAACCGGTGATGGCTTATCCTCCACCTGGAATGGCGGCGGCGGGGTCTAGCTCGGTGCCGTATGGTACACCTTATCCTCCTCAGCCTCAACAACCGGGTTATGGATATCCACCTGCACCACCGGCAGCAGCTGCTTATGGTGGCTACCCACCAGCTCAACCGGGTGGTTATCCACCGGCTCAACAGGGTTACCCACCAGCTCAACCAGGTTATGGCTATCCACCACCTCAACAGGGTTATGGATATCCACCACAACAACCGGGTTATGGATACCCGCCGCAACAACCGGGTTATGGATATCCAGGGGCACAAGCACAGAAGCCTAAGAAGAATAAAATGGGAATGGGATTGGGAGCAGGGTTGCTTGGAGGTGCTTTAGGTGGGATGTTGATTGGAGATATGATGTCTGATGCTTCTTCTTATGATGCTGGATATGATGCTGGCTTTGATGATGGTGGTTTTGATTTTTAATTCCTCTCTTGTTAGTCTCATTTCACTTTTGGTATATGTTTTTATTTTATTTTCGAGGATGCTTCCTAGTGTTTTAAGTTGAAGCTAACGTGAATTTGTATTTAACTTTTGATAATATAACTCATGTTTGTGACATCAAATTTGGTTTTGTGTAATTTTTGTATAGTAGCATATCATATTTTGTTGGCATATGAAAAATATATTCATGTTATTGGGGTATCAAAAAATGTGTAGTTTATGTGACGATGAGGGTGAGGCTTTTATATTATTGTATAGGCAAGCCGATGCATTGCGGGTAGAGGGCTGAATAATTGAATCGACCAAAGAAAAACTTATACAAGGCTTGGTTCTGAAATTCTGATTGCTAGTTTGATGGTTTCAAATTGCAATCGCGATTATCGATGTGTTGTTAACGTTCGTATTGCGGTAAAAACAAATGCAGTCGATGTGGCTGCAATTACAGTTTAGATGTTTGTTGCATAGACATATAAAACTATTATATTGTGGCTTTAGTCGTGGACCGTAATTTAGAACTTTGAATCATTGTAGCATGCAAAAATTATATAGCAAAGAAGCAAAGGCTATGCTTCTACTTTTATGCTTGGGATTTGATTATTTATTAGAACCCCAAATCAGAAAGGGGATAGGTTATTGACAATCAAAGTCATGCATGAAAAACAGTAGCATGTGTATGTGACATGTACAATTAGAAACTGATGAGTGATGATTATGGAAAGTTTTCCTTTTTCCTTTTATTTGGAAAAATATTAAAAGCGAGATCATTCCTTTTTTGCTTAGTTTTGGAGGTATAATTCCATGAGTGAACTTTGATTTGCATGCAAAAAACAACAAAAATGCTGGCAAAATCTAAATGGATTTTTGGAACAAGAAATGGACAGAGAGTTATACATTCGTCTGGTAGAAGTCAGTTTATTCTTGTTGCACTACTATATTGAAGTCTTGTTATTAGACACATCTACTAAGTGTAATTTGTTACCCTCTTCGTGCATTTTGCATTTTTAATGGGTCTAAATGCTACTGGCTTCTGGATTTTCTAATCATGTTTATTTTTGCCCTGGATACTCTTAACAGAGCCTCTTATACTTTGGACGATTTTGTCATTATGAATTTCACTATCATGTCTTCTCTTCCTTCTATTGCAATCAAGGTTTTAAAAATGATTTGCAATCACTAATTTTAGTGAGATATGATATGATGCTTGTTTGAAAAAATAGCTGGTTACATTCATGGCGCACGCCCTTCAAACTCTTCTGTTTTTTTTTTTTTTTTTTTTTTTCTGTTAAAAATTGCGGTAATATAGGCCTTAGGACACACGATTGTCATTTTGAACGTAAAACGAAACACAATCATAGTTCTGAAAGTTTATGTGAGTACAATACATTTGTAATGTAGATCGCATAAGTATTTGTTTGTGATTCTGCACAATATATAAAATTACAACACAGCCATATTTTTGACAATATATTAAATTGAGCCAAATCTCCTTGGTACAACAGGTTCACAGAATATGTGTATTGTGGATACTTGGATAAAGTCAAAGGCATTGAAGTGCCATCCTTGTAATACGGAGAGTTTGGTTGAGAGATGAATATGAGCAAAGATTGTTTTGGTTAGCGAATAGCGATCAAACTCAATTTGAGTACCTGTCATAATCCTTAATTAAAAGTTTGTTAACCAATTGAGCTTAACTTAGCTGGATCTTAGTGCCCTTTTTCTATCATAATCAATCATATGAGAAATAGTTAACCCGGTATATGGTTACCCTTGCTACTTAGTACTCAATGGAAACATCTTGCTGGAAGTGATTAAGTCTGTTAATTTGCACATCACATTTCCTTAATCCCTTTCCTTGAATACTTGATAATAACCCGTCTAGCCAATCTTGTGACATGGTGAGAACAATCAACTACAATGTATATTGGACTAAACTAAACAGATTGCAAATTGAACTTTTTTTAATGAATTTTCACTTTTAAGTTAAACCTCCACAACCGTTCGGTTCCTAACTATCAAACAACATTTTTTATGTTTTTAGAAGTTTCCGTAGATACATACCAATGGTTGTTTACGAGCAAATAGGAGGAGTAAAAGAGCAACTTCTTCTTTTATGGGCTAAAGAATAAAGATAGAGGTCCAAAATCCTCTTAACAACAATTACAATCCTCACCCACCTATCTAAGGAAAGATTCCAGCAATACCAACCACTGCACTCTTATTCTCCCTCTCTCAGCCAACTGTGTTTCATAATGTAAAATAAGAAAAAGTAAGAACGACTCTTCTGATTCTTTCTTCGTATTAATTAATCTCAAAAAACTGTAAGTCAATTAAACCTAGTGACATATAGGAAACTGACAACAAAAAAAAAAAAATACTGTTATCATTTTGCCATAAGGACAAAAATTATAAAATAATGCGCATCCAGGGAATCGAACCCTGGTCAGTACCGTGGGAGGGTACTATGATACCACTACACCAGATGCGCTTGATGTTTCTTTGTTCTAGCTTTTAAGTATATATATCTATTTACACACTGTTCACCATTCGTTGATTTATATGAGAGGGAAAACTAAAACAAAGTCTAGAAATCAATAGCTTCAAATCATACGATTAACGAAATAATGGCACGATGCATTGCATCTTATCTTCTGAATAACAATAGGTTGTTCTATTACAAATATAAAATACTAACTTGTGCCCTCAATGACACATGTTAAGAAGTTCATTATAAAAATATATGTATAAAAAGTCGTGCATTCAACTTCTTAAAAGTTGACATATATGTTTTTGAATGCAAAGTTATTCTTAACATGTGCTCTAAGAGAATAAGTTAGCATGGCCCCAAATAAAACAACGTAAATTCTCCTTGAAAAATATAACGTAAATCTTTTTATTTCCTGGCATAAACATTTTGACCAATTTTTTTATTTTATTTTGGGTCGATAAAATATCGTAAATTTTCCCTTAAAAAGACATTTTAAGTCATTCTACTTTTTTGGGTGTTATTTTGGTATCCGGTTTTAAAAAAATAAATTAGCATAAAAAACTTTTATTTTTGTAATTTCAAATAGTCTAGCTATGGAAATCAACACACTAAGTCTTTGTTCGGAGTTTGGAGGGGACGAGAAGGAATGACTTTGGGGGATAGAGATATAGGTGAAAATTGGAAAATCTTTCACATTTTATGAAAGAGTATTTTTTTTTTTTTGAACAAAGGCAAAACTAATTCATTTCATTCATGATCAAAGAGTACAAATTAAAGGGTACATCATGACAAACATAGGGGCTAGGATTAGATAAAGAGGCTTTAGCAATGCTATGAGCTACTTTATTTGCTTGTCTCCGAACAAACAACACCACATAATCGCTATTGTTAGCTATAAGGCTTTTACATTGGGAAATAATGTCTCCTAATTCACTATTCTGTGTTGTAGGCAGGGATAGTGCATCTGCTACAGGTTTGCAGTCAGTTTCAAACTCCACATATATTTTTAGAGAGTACTAAATTAATGTTTATGATTAATATATTTTTAATTTTAAGAATATTATAACAACATATAATAAATTTGAAGAATTCATATAAACACTCTTAAACGTCTCAAAATCATTCTCCAATACAATTTTTTAGTTCCTCAAACAAGGAGGATCTTATATTTTGAAGAAAAACAAGTCCCCCAAAACTCCTCTTCCCAATGTCCTTTAATTCTTTCACTTACTCCTTCATTTTTTCCCATACCATTCCCTTCCTTCCCCTCCAAACTCGCAAAGAAAGCCTAAGAGCATCTCCAATGAAGTGTTCATATGAAACTCAAATTTTGCTCCATAACCACTATTAAGTGGCTCCCACAATGCCACATTATATTTATGCAATTCAACTATATTTTCCTCCAATGATAAAAATTCAAACAATTTTATAAAACTAATACTTTTAATGTTTTTGTTATTTGCAACTTTTAATTTGTGAAAATAAACCATCAATTTGATGATTCAATAACTTATTTAAGTTGTTTTGATCAATTCATCGCTACTTACACCACATCATGGTTCCTATTATATAAGGAGGAAAAAAATAAAGAACAATTTATCATTTTATCAAACTCACTAAGATACCTCTATTGAAAATACTCTAAGTGCAAAAATAAATAAATAAACAGAGAATTACGTGTTCGAACTAAACCTCAACATATCAAATGTCTTTGTAGTTTTTTACTATGTACTTACAAACCTAAAAAGCATTTATTATACAAATGCTAGAGTTTAGTAGAATTTAATTTATAAGGTCATATAAATACAACTCAGTTGATAGCTATAAAGATAATGATATGTGGGAGGTCGGGATACGAACTCCAGACTTTCCACTTCTCTATATTTAAAAATTTGTGAATGCCTACCACTATGCTAATTGACAATTTTTTTTAATTATATGCGCTGATAAATGTAAATATTGTTTAATATGGTTAGTCGATCATAATTATTAAAAAATTTAATCTCACTGTATTATACTTCTATATTACTTCCTTAAAAAAAAAATTATACTTCTATACTACTAATAAAAGGGGATACATAATTTTTTGGTGTATCATATTTTCAATATACGCAAATTACTCTCAAATTGTTTTACTCTTAAATTCAATAATTTTGATTCACTAGTTTTGTTTTTTTTTTTTGACAATCTTCATTCACTAGTTATAAATATGACTTTGTACCCTCAACAATTTAATTATTTTTCAAATTTAAATTTAAATCTACACTATAATTTAAGGAACTAAAAAACTAACTATAAATATTGGTCAATCTTTTTCTTAATCATTTTTTTCATGAGTTATATAGATTTTTTTTGAGCGGATGAGTTATATAGATATTATAAAATTAAAATAAACAAATTAAATTTTTTTTTTTGAAGAAGCAAATTAAATTAAAATTATAAACAAATTAATTATTTTTTTTAGAGAATTATAAACAAATTAAATTAAAATTGATATAATATGAGGCATCGATGTTGAGGGGGCGTCATTCCATAAAGTCATGCCCCTATAGAGAGAATTGATCCTACATTCTTTTAAGTTTAATACTTTATTCTCAAAATAAAATGTAAATCCCCATATTTAATATTTTTTAAGCAATGTTCGGTACGAATCTAACAAATTAAGAATTAATAAAAAAAATAAATTCTAAGTTAGCGTTAATCACAATGTATTCTTTTAAAAAATCCCTCACCGTTCATTTATCTCCCCATTTAGGAAAAAACTGATTTGTTTGGCCCACGGGGTTTCTACTTTCTTGTGATTATTTTAACTTAGTAGAGTGCAGAATAGATTCATGTCTAAACTGTATCATATGGAAAAATAACATAGGATGAATTCCCCTTTTTGAGGCCAAAGTACCAAAATTAATGGTTGAAAAATCATGTTTAATTAAATGCACTATTTTATATGTTATGCTTGCGTAGAGAATTTGAGATTTTGTAAATTATTTTGACTTGATTATTTAAAATATGAGGATTCTAATTCCAAAGGATTGATTTATATAATATAGTATGACAAGGAATCACATATATGACAGATCAGGTCCA
>Ga0315914_1001236_pt1 | contig 37401 bp, 24 predicted proteins | sample MpolenodulesMG_FD_203920 | JGI IMG/M metagenome (GOLD analysis project Ga0315914, IMG submission 203920) | Medicago polymorpha root nodule microbial communities from Los Angeles, California, United States - elongated nodules | ecosystem: Host-associated > Plants > Roots > Nodule | place: USA...
TATTTTTGGCACGAATAAGCTCCAATTCCCTTTCTTTTGCTCCAAGACTAAATCTTTTGAATATTTGTTCCTGAAATATAATAACTTGCAATTGAAGTAAAATAGTTCTAAAAGAAAATAATATTTAGATAAAACTAAATCAAATCTAAATATAATAAACTCAAATAACATATTAAAAATACTAATTTATCGACTCATCACGGCCAAGAAAACTAATTCCAAATCTTAGTCTTCTTCTAAGCCTAAACAAAAGAAGAAGGTAGGAGTTGCTCTTAATCATTCGGTCAGATTTATCAAAAGAATTGCAAGACTGCCTTCGAAAGATAGAAAGGAGATTTTGAAGGTGCTTAAGAAACAAGAATGCAAGAGGAGCGTGTTGTCAAAAGCGTCTAAGGTGATGGTTAAATCTTTATTTAATTCTTCAAATATGTCTAACTCTTCGGTGAACAAAGATTGAGAGAATTGGGTTTTACTTCATGGCAAGAAGGAGGTGGCAGTGGAGGATATTAGGGAGATAGGCAAGACTTCGGGGGTAAAACTCAAGGGTGATAAAAACAATAGCTTTAACTTGTTGACTAGGGAGGGTAGAAGAGAGTTGAGGGCGGAGAGAGGGAGTTTGTTGGTGGAAGGGGAAGTGGCGGACTGTGGGGTTGATGGTGAGGGGAGTTAGGGGTCGGTGGTGTGAGTGTTTGTGGGGTAGGAGTGGGGTGGAGATGAAGGTCTTCTGTTATAATGCTAGGGGGCTTGGTGGGTTTGAGAAAAGAGCAGAGGTGCGCCGTTTTATTCAAGACAAGCATCCTTTTGTGGTTTGTCTGCAAGAGTCGAAGCTGAGTGTGATTGATGACTTTTTAATTAAATCACTCTAGGGGAGTGCTCTTTGTGGGTATTCTTATCAAGCTTCAGCTGGGGCGTCTGGAGGTGTAGTAACAATTTGGGATACTTCGGTGGTGGAGGTCTGGTGCACTTTGAGTTTCAGACACGTCTTGGTTATAAAAGGAAGATTGATTCTTACTGGTCAAGAATTTATTATTGCTAATGTTTATGGACCATGTTATACGACGGCAAAACAAGATCTTTGGGTTCACATAAATCATTTTATTATAAACAACGGTGATGCGAATATTTGTATTTGTGGTGACTTTAATGCTGTTAGATCGGAGGAGGAGAGAAGAGGTGGAAGCGCGTTTTTCAGGAAATTGGATGCCGACAACTTTAACAACTTCATTGATGGCAGTTTCTTGATGGATTTATCGATATGTGGTAGGTTGTTTACTTGGTATCGTGGTGACAATATTTCGATGAGCAGGTTGGATAGATTTTTGGTGTCTGCAAAATAGTGTGATTCTTGGCCAAATTATATTCAAGTGGCACATCAGTGGGGCCTCTCTGACCATGTTCCGTTGGTGCTGCACATTGATGATGCTAATTGGGGTCCTCGACCTCTACGTATGATGAAGTGTTGGGTGGATTATCATGGGTATTCAGAGTTTGTCCGTGATAAATTAAACTCTTTGTCTGGATGGTTGGGGTGGTCATGTCTTGAAATTGAAGTTAAAAATGATTAAATTTTGTCTAAAGGACTGATATCAGCAACATACCAAAAATATTGAGGGCAAGATTCTAGATGTGAAGAATCGAATTTCTTCCCTCGACACTAAAGGGGAGGAAGTCAATCTTTAAGAAGAGGAAATCAGGGAACTTCATGATTTATCGGTTAATTTGCATTCTTCGTCTCGTGTGCATACTAGTATGAATTGGCAGAAGGCGAGGATGACTTGGGTTAAGGAAGGTGATGCGAATTCTAAGTTCTTCCTTAGCATGATGTCAATCAGACAGAGACAAAGTTCTATTCATTTGGTCCACGTAGATGGTGTTCCTGTTGAAGGGATTCCGAATATTCGAACGGTTGTCTTTAATCATTTTTCCAGTCATTACTGCGCTTCAGAGGCAGTTCGGCCGGGGGTGGAGGGCTTGAACTTTCGAAAACTCTCAAATGCCCAGGCAGGTAATTTGGTGCGTTTGTTTTCTTTGGAAGAGGTTAAACATGCTGTCTAGGATTGTGGTAGTTTTAAAATTCCTGGCCCAGATGGAATAAATTTTGGTTTCATTAAAGATTTTTGGCAAGAATTGAAAGATGATTTTATGAGATTTTTAATGGAATTAAATTGAAATGGGAAGTTGACAAAGGGTGTAAACTCGACGTTTATTGCCTTGATTCCAAAGGTGGATAGCCCTCAGAGGCTTGCTGATTTTCTACCCATTTCATTGGTTGGTTGCATGTATAAGGTGTTAGCAAAAGTTCTCGCGGATAGGTTACGATCTGTCATGGGTTTTGTAGAGTCAAATTCTCAGTCAGCCTTTGTTCGCGGCAAACAGATTCTTGATGGCATTCTTATTGCTAACGAGGTGGTTGATGAAGCTAGACGCATGAACAATGAGTTGTTATTGTTTAAAGTAGACTTTGAAAAGGCTTATGACTCCGTGGACCTAAATTATTTAAACTCGGTGATGGTAAACATGAATTTTTCCAACTCTTTGGCGGAAGTGGATAACAGAATGTGTAGTAACGGCTACTGCATCGGTCCTTGTGAACGGGTGTCCAACGGAGGAGTTCCCTATAGAGAGGGGGCTAAGACAAGAGGATCCTCTCTCTTTGTTTTTATTTTTATTGGCGGCTGAAGGGTTTGATGTTTTGATGAAGGCCTTGGTGACAAATAATTTGTTTCATGCGTATGGTGTTGGAAGGCAAGGGGAGGTCAAGTTGTCTCATCTTCAGTTTGCTGACGATACCCTTATTATTGGTGAAAAATGTTGGCTAAATGTGTGTTCGATTCGGGCTGTGTTGTTATTACTTGAGGAGGTGTCGGGGTTGAAGGTTAATTTTAATAAAAGTATGCTGACTGGTGTTAACATCCCTCCTACTTGGTTGTCAAAAGTTGCTTTAGTCTTAAATTGTAGAACTGGTACGATCTCGTTTATGCATTTGGGGTTACCTATTGGCGTAGATGGTAGGAAACTCAATTTTTGGAAACCTGTGGTTGATCGAATTATTGTTCGATTGTCGTCGTGGAATAATAAGTTCTTATCTTTTGGTGGTCGTCTGGTTCTTCTGAAGTTTGTCTTGTCCTCTCTTCCGGTTTACTTTCTTTCTTTTTTCAAGGCCCCTACAGGTATAATTTCTTATATTGAATCTATTGTAATTTTTTTTTGGAGGGTTGTGAGGTCTTTTAAAAAATTGCTTGAATAAAATGGGATTCTATTTGTTTACCTGTGGATCGAGGTGGTTTGGGGGTTCGGAGGTTGGGGGAATTTAATTTGTCTCTATTAGGGAAGTGGTGCTGAAGGTTGTTAGTTAATAAGGAATGGTTGTGGTACCGAGTGTTAAAGGCCCGTATGGGGAGGAGGGTTGCCGAATTCAGGAAGGGGGAAGAAACACTTCTGCGTGGTGGAGGATGATGTGTCACGTGAGGGAAGGGGTTGGGTCGGGAGTAGGGAGTTGGTTTGATGACAATATTAGGTGGGTGGTAGGTAATGGCCGAAATACTTTCTTTTGGACAAATAATTGGCTGGGTGGAGCTCCTTTAAAGCTTTAGTTTAGTCGTCTGTATGAATTATCAGTGCATAAGGATTGTTCGGTGGAGGATATGGCGAGATTGGGGTGGGAGGAAGGAGGAAATGCTTAGGGTGGAGGAGACGTCTGTTGGCGTGGGAGAAGGATAGTGTGAGGGAGTGCCCTGCTTTGTTGAATAACGTTATTTTGCAGGATAACATTCAGGACTATTGGAGGTGGCTGCTAGATCCTATCCACGATTATTCGGTTTGCGAGACATACTGTTTCTTAACATCTGTAGATGAACCGGTGGCTGATGGTGAAAACAACAACGTTTGGCATAAGCTAGTTCCTTCTAAAGTTTCTCTTTTTGCTTGGCGTCTTCTTCAAGATAGAATTCCGACAAGGTCAAACTTGGTGATGCGACATGTTCTTCAACCTAATGATAATTTTGTGTTGGAGGGTGTGGTATCATCAAGACGGCGGATCATCTCTTCATTGGTTGTGATTTAATTGGGATTGTTTGGTACTTAGTATGTCAATGGCTTGGCTTTTCTTTTGTCTTTCCAGGATATATTAAGGATCACTATCTTCAGTTTATTCATTTGGCAGGTATGCCGCGAACTACTCACTCTTATTTAAAGGTTATTTAGCTTGCTTGTGCTTGGGCAATATGGAAGGATAGAAACATCCGTGTATTCAAAAATGCGGTAATCGATCCTCACAGTATTCTTGAAAAGGTGAAGCTGAATTCCTTTTTATGGTTATCTTCAAATTATGTTCCAATTGCTTTTGGTTTTCATGATTGGTGCAGACACTCACTCCTTTGTATGAGTGTCATATAATTTTTATTTTATTTTCCGTGGCGACAACCTCTTGTTAGGTTCCTTGTCTTTGTAACAGATATTAGGTGATTCATCACTTTTAGTTCACCTTGTGCGGGGTGAATCACCTTTCCTTTGAGCAATATATTCCATTTTGATTGGTTAAAATAAAAGTTTATATCTTTTCGAAAGCTAATGGACTTTTGATTAACTATACATTTCTTAGACTTATATATGTTTAAAACTGTACACTACTACAAACTAGAAAAGTCTTACAGATTTCCCATAACAACAACCGCAATTAAACAACTCATTGAGTAAATCTCAAATTTGCCTCTTAATATTGTAGGGGTTGAGAGTATTTAACCCCTTACATTTTGTAAATAAGCAAAAAAAAAAAAACTGATTTTGAATAATGTTGGACAATTTAGTCCTTCTATTAAGTTGATTTGTTAGGAGGTGTGACATGGATATTATCTGCTTATGTGACAAGACCACCTATCCGCCAGCTCAACACCACATAACACAAACTAATTTGAGACTTCTAAAAGAAATTGGAAACCTAATTCGCTCTTCAACGATATTACGATAATATCTCTTTGAATATAATGGTGTCTTCCTCTTCAATGATATGTTCCTTTTCTTTTATATATTAAATTTCTTTATGAAGGATCTATGATTGTATATATTTTTTAAATATCCGCCAATCCATGTTGCTTTGAACATATTGCATATTGATGTGCTTCAAGATACTAGAAATTTGTACCCTTCATGACATTTTATATGACCAAAATTGTTTTCCGTGTTACCAAGCTCGTATCTTTCTTCTAAAAAAAGGAGCTTTGGAGAGGAATACTCTACTGTGATGTGTTTCTTTTCATTAAATCACCTTATTCATTTAGCCTTTGATATTATGTTCGTAAAAGTAAACAGCAGAGAACGAAAAACTTCACTAACTATTTGATATGGTGCTTGTTTTGATTTTTCAGAACACCGAAGCACAATAATATGAGGTGTTTAAATTACCTAATTTTCATAGATGACTTTGAAGCTTCTTTGCAATAACAATCATCAAAAGATACAACGGTGCTACCAGTTTATAGCTTCTGGAAAGTCATACATACAGTTCATGATAAATCCTTTTCCAGTGACGGGAATATGATAAATTGATCATGTCTATATATCATTTTCTACTGCTAAACCGGCTTATCTATTGAAATATCATTTAAACTGAGGCAATTTTTTTTGCCAGTATTTATAACCACAAGGAAAGGGAAGGAGAAAGGATAAAAAAAAAAATCAGTGTGAAAAGTTTATTGCGAGATCTCGTGAAACCCTGAAGTTAAACGCTGTAAATGGAATTTAAACATGTTCTGCCATAACCTTAAATTGATTCTTGAAGTTACTTAAGGAAAAAACTTGTTCTGGTTTTGATCTCCTATAAAAATTCAGAAGCAATGTAACATTGGCAATAGTACATTAGTTCCAACTAATAAAGAAAGATATTGTACATATACTGATTCGGTACTATAACTTGACAGAAATAAAGATATGACAAATGTTCTTAAAGAACAAAAAGTTTTTTCAACCCGCTATAATGCAAAACAAATGAGGAATCAGAAGATTAAATAAGTAGCAGAAAATCACAGCAGACAAAAGTCTACACTCTACTCCACTAAGACAGATAGCACAACTTGTCCTTTGAGGGGTCTTCATCCTTGATGCGTCAAGTTTTTCAAAGTGCATCTGAGATTAGGAAGTTCAATTTCTCATACTTTAGAATCCACAAAATATTATCTCATATAGATTAAAGGAAATAGCATAATAGGTTCACTATAACTCAAATCCTTCATAAAAAGCACAGACAATAAGGAGAGAGTGAGAAAATAATTAATCAGTCAGGAGCATGTCCATTCTTACCTGCAGCAGGAAGCACCGCATAATTTGAAGCCTGAAAACAACAGTGAACGTTAGACCAAGGCATTCAATGTGTTCCACCTAACAATGAAACAGCCACTAATAACTTGTCCTGTTATTATTTCCAAAAAAAAAAATAAACTCATCCTATTATGTAAAGTGTAAGTATTTTACTCACTTCATCTTCATCAGATTCATCGTCGTAGTAGCTGGAGCTGAAACAGTGAAAACAAATAACAGTGAGCAGCTCAACATACTTTCAGAATGAAGATCTCAAACCCCTCTATAATCACACACAAATCTTCCAAATTCCCCCATATGTCTCCAGCAACGAAAAGCAAAGGAAAAGAAAGTTGAGGTATAACAAATCATTCCCAAGTCAAATCAAAAGAAAAGTTTAAATTTAAACACTGTTCATATTCCTGTGAAACTTATTTCAAACACCCTGTAACTTAATCCAGCAACCAAATCTGAAGGAACTAATTTAGGCTCATATCATGAAAATATCATAGAATACCTACTTCACATACTAAAAATATTATTATTATGATAAAGAACATCAGCCACATACTTTTAATTTGAAGGTAATACAAAGAAAATAAAACAAAACGAAAGTCTCTAGTTTTAAAAAATAAAAAAGTAAGATTTTACTGAAAACGAGCTTTAAGAAATTATGTCGATAAAAAACATAAATTAAGGATTTCTGAATTAGCTTTCATGTCAATCAAGTCAGCATTAAAGTTTTGCTTATGATCTCAAGCAAGTGGCCCAATATAGACTTGGTACAATTGAAGAATAAATAATTTTGAAGTACTAATACTAACCAAATATATGAACTCGGATAGCTAACAACAACTAAGACAATTCCTCAAGTTCACCTTGCAATACCTTTTCATGAATTTATTAGTTATTTCAATCAAACCTCCCACTTTCCACATAGGAACTGGGACCCACATTTAAGTGTCTATCTCTCTGCTGACTAAGTGTTCCAACATTTCTAAGTAAGGCAAAACCACCAAGGTGTAGTTGGAAAGACAAGTTTTAGATTCTTTTTGGGGCCAAAAATTGTGTTATGCTTCGGTATGTCAAGTGTAAAAGTAAGAACAACCACTCTACATATATTATGAAATGAAGTTAAATTAGTAAAATGAATCACTGCAACAACAAAAAAAAAAGAGAGAGAAGAAAAGAAAGAATATTTACAAAAAATCGATGACACAACTTTCCGGGCCTCCTACATCGTCCAATTGGTTCCAGATATCATCCACCTTCTCATTATCAGCTAATAAATGTCTCGAACAGTGTATTTTGATATCCCCTAAATATGGGGCATTTTTCAAGATAAACTTAACGAATTGGATTTCATATTCATTCCCATAAAAATTTAAAAAGCATAATCGATTGAGAGAAGATTTGAAACAACAAGGCACCGAGTTCAATATCAAATCTTCACCATCCAAGTAGTTAAGTACCTAATCAAGAATCACTAAACAAGTCAATCGACAGAAATAATATTATTGTTAGCCTTGAAACATAGCAATTACAAGCACTGGTGAAGAAAATAAAACATACCACCCCAGGAATCTCAAGAACTTCCACTTCAGGAGCCTTTCGGAGAATGTCCATCAGTACTTCATTAGTGTTCTCCGGAATCCCAGCAAACACTTTAAGATGTGTCAAATTGTTAAATGTAGGAAGGAGATGGAGAGTATCCTTTGTATAGTAAAGACACTAGTAATGGAAACAAAGCTATGTTAGGTACTGTGTAATACAGAAAATATGGAACGATTATAAGAAACAAATAACTAAAGTCAACAATCTCATTAGGTATTATAAAAAAAACATGAAGATGATAAGCAAATAGGCAAACATACCTCAAGAGTGTTATTATATAGTGTGAGAGACTGAACACTACTAAGTCCACTCAATAGCTGAAATACACAATGAGCAGCATATGATTCACTACTTGGATGGTCATACTCAAGATCAATAGATGCATCAACTACGGAGGTCAAGTTAACAGGGATAATTTCTATTGTTTGAATGCATGTGCAACATAACGATAAAAGATTCACAGCATCAATCATGAGTGTCATATCATGATCATAAGCAACGCTAAAGAGGTCAAAATTGATGGTCAACTTGGTTAATGTGGAAATTGCAACAGTGATCTGCTCTATATTCTCCCAATAACAATTGTACAAGGTCAACTCTTGTAAAACAGAGCACCCAGAGAAAAGTTGTTGAACTGACATCTCATCTGCAAAGGTAACTTCAGAAACCACTAATTTCTTCAGGCTAGGAAAACGAATATCGTTAGGAATATGTAGAGTGAACTTGAGTCCTAAACACAGTTTGGTCAATGACTCGAAAGATGAGAAACTATGTGGTAACACAAACTTATCATTTTGATCACCTAGTGAAAGTTCAAGATCTTGTACTTTGTGCTTCACAACAGAAGTTATTAAGGAAGTAACTTTGTCCGCACCAACAACACTTTCAAATGTTTGAACACAAAGCCTTTCTACTCGATTAGATTTGTGCAGTAATCTTGCAACTAGATCTAAGAGGCAATTTGCCGTGTTGTTCTGATTTTGGTTTTCGGAATCATATCGACCAGTTTGAAAATCAAAGGCAGATAAGTAGGTCCATAAGTGCCTCCACTTCTTTGCCAATGCGGAAGTTCTTACAGCATCTTTGGTAGGGAGTAAGGAAAGAATATGAAGAAGAATGCCCTCAGGTAAATCGCTAATCATGTCGCCTGCATTATGTCTTTGAATGTTATGCACATCGGTTGTTGAGATTGTACCAACCATGATCTACGCCTGCCTGCCTGCCTTCTCAAAACAATAAACGAATAACAATTAACATGTAAAGCATGAGTGATATGCAAGGAGCCAACATTGATTCCCTAATAATAACTATAAAACGAGTCCATTGTAGATACACATTGAACCTAAATAATCTGATACACATTTAACCTAAACATGGCTAAAAGGGGAGGGTTGTCCAATCCTATATAACCTAACAAAAAAAAGCACATTGATTATGAATTTCTGAACAAAAAGAGAGAGAAGGAAAAAGAGGAAAGAAGCGATTACCTGAGCAATGGAGAAGAGATTGACGCAATAAGCTAAAGAGAGTGAGTGAGCTTACTGTACTGCTTCATCGTTAAACCTAATTTTCATCAATTACCTCACCAAACTGACAAAGTGTTGTGTTGTCAACTTGTGAGATTCTCTCTAACCATTTTTTTTTATCTCTTAACAATTTATTACTTTATCATTTTTCAATTATTTTAATTTATATTTCCATACCATTAATAAATTATATTTTTGTAAAACAACACACAATTCTTTCTTTCTACACAACATTAATTACATTTCTCAATCTATGTGAAATTGCTAAAGTACTCTATAATTTGGAACAAGGGAGTATACAAGATCAAATGGACAAAATTTTTACACACATACGTGTTAGGAAATGATACAATCATTTTGTGACAACTTTTTAACAACTCTCTAATACTCATATTACGTGCTAATTCTCCCTCTTCCATTTCTCCTTCATTTTTTTTACCAATAAAAAAAAAAATGTTGTCACAAATATCACTACTCACATGTTTATGTTAAACCATATGTTTTCAAAATGTTAGATGATGTGGCAACATATCAATGAACAAATGCATATTACTTGATGGATGCAGTAAATTTTTTGAAACGCTCTGGAGATGGGGGTTTGTGTCTGGCGTTATGTTTGTAAAAGTACTCCCTCCGATCCTTTATATAAGAAAAGAAATAAAAAATCATCAAAACCAAGACAATCATTAGTTGTTGCAATTTTTTAAATGTTTTTACAAATATGTCCTCATAAAAATTTGTGAAGTATTAAATATACCCACTAATGTTGAAAAGACCAACATTAAATGAGGTCTATAAAAGTCTTTTAAACAATAAATGTACCTTAAAAGCTGTGACTTTTTCTTATAAATAGAACCATTTTTTTAAAAAAAAAATTTCTTATAAATAGGACCGGAGAGAGTACATAGCTGAGAAAAAAACTTCACTAACTATTAGGATGCAAAAATTGATGATCTTAGAATCCAGGAAGAAAAAGTACAATTCACAAAGCCAGTATGTGTCTTTATTGTATGACATGAATATATGGTGCTTGTTTTGATTTGTCAGAACAATTAAGCACAATAATGAGGTATTTAAATTACCTAATTTTCATAGATGACTTTGTAGCTTCTTTGCAATAACTATCATCAAAAGATACAACGGTACTACCAGTTTATAGCTTCCGGAAAGTCATACATGTAGTTCATGATAAATCCTTTTCCAGTGCCGGGAATATGATAAATTGACCGAGTCTATATATCATTTTCTACTGCTAAACTGGCTTAAATATTGAAATATCATTTAAACACGGGCAATTTCTTTTGCCAATATTTATAACCACAAGGAAAGGGAAGGAGAAAGGATAATAAAAAAAATAAAAAAAATCAGTGTGAAAAGTTTATTGTGAGATCGGTGAAACCCTGAAGTTGAACGCTGTAAATGGTATTTAAACGTGTTATGCCATAACCATAGATTGATTCTTTAAGTTACTTAAGGAAAAAACTTATCTGGTTTTGATCTACTAAAATAATTCAGAAGCAATGTAACATTGGTGATAGTTCATTAGTTCCAACTACTACAAAAAGATATTGTACATATATTGATTTGGTACAATAACTTGACGGAAATATAGATATGACAAATGTTCTTAAAGAACAAATAAACATTTTTGAACCCAATATAATGCAAAACAAATGAGGAATCAGAAGAATGAATACGTAGCAGAAAATCACAGCAGACAACACCACTAAGACAGATAGGCGATAGCACAACTTGTCCTTTGGGGAATAATTTCTTGGTTGTGCAAACCATATAGAATCATGATTTTGAGTTGTACAAAGTCTGAAACCAAGCGGATGTATTTTTTGTCCCATAATTCCTCACTACTCTATATAAAATAATACGTCTTATTTGTCTACTTTTTTTATCTATATCTTTTTTTTATTTATATAAATTAAATATATTATATATCTTTATGACTCATTGACTTAGTTCGTTGAAATATATATTGTGACTAGCATTTTCTCCTGCAGAATAAAGCAATTCAAAAAAAAAAATAGAATAATATGATCAACTCCATAAAGCATAATTTCTATTATCATAACCCTTTAAATTTAAAAATATAAATATTATGAATTACGTTTCGCGCTTTGTCTTGTGAATAGACACAAATATTTTTTGACCAAAGGCTTCATCCTTGATGCGTCAAGTTTTTCAAAGTGCATCTGAGATTAAAAAGTTCAATTTCTCATATGTTAGAATCAACAAAATCCAATCTCATATAGATTAAGGGAAATATAATAATAGATTCAATATAACTCAAGTCCTTCGTAAAAAATAGAAACAATTAGGAGAGGATGAAGACAACGAGAAAATAATTAATCAGTCGAGAGCATGTCCATTCTTACCTGCAGCAGGAATCAACACAGAATTTGAAGCCTGAAAACAACAGCAAAAGTTAGACCAAGGCATTCAATGTGTTCCACCTAACAATGAAACAGCCAGTGAGAAATTATCCTATTATGAAAAGTGTAAGTATTTTACTCACTTCATCTTCATCAGATTCATCATCAGATTGTTCATAGTAGCTGTAACTGAAACAGTGAAAACAAATAACAGTTAGCAGATCAACATACTTTCAGAATGAAGATCTCAAACCCCTCTATAATCACACACACATCTTCCAAATCCCCCATATGTCCCCAACAATGAAAAGCAAAGCAAAAGAAGGTTGAGCCGTTGAGGCAAAACGAATCATTCCTAAGTCAAATCAAAAGAAAAGTTTAAATTTAAACAGTTCTTATTCCTGTGAAACTTGTTCCAAACACCCTGTAGCTTAAAGTAGCAACCAAATCTGAAAGAACTAATTTATGCTCATATCATGAAAAGATCATAGTATAAAAACCCACTTTACATACTAAAAATATTATTATTATTATTATTTATTATTATTATGATAAATTTGAAGGTAACACAAAGAAAAAAGTACAAAAGTCTCTAGTTTTAAGAAATAAAAAAGTAGAGATATTACTTAAAAAGAGCTTTAAGAGATTATGTTGATATAAAACTACATTAAGGAATTTTGAATTAGCTTTCATGTCAATCAAGTCAACATTAAAGTTTTGCTTATGATCTCAAGCAAGTGGCCCAATATAGACTTGGTACATTTTGAAGAATAAACAATTTTGAAGCACTAGCTAACCGAATATTTGAACTCAGATAGCTAAAACAACTAATACAATTCCTCAAGTTCAACTTGCATTACCTTTACTTGAATTTATTAGTTATAATCAAACCTCTCACTTTCCACAGAGGAACTGGGACCCACGTTTAAGTGTCTATCTCTCTGCCGTTTAAGTGTTCCAACATCTAAGCATTGGCTGAAGCCACGATTAAGCATGCAGCTGAAACCTAAAAGTTTCCTCTCCACTATGTCCATACTTCACACGATCCTAAAGACCCAACCAAACATTCTATAAATCATTTAATCGCATATATTTAGGCGTCACTGAGCATTCAATCATACCTAACTATGGTTTAAATATGTTGGGATGTCATAGTGTGCGAGCGCAGGGTGGGGGTACAATGAACCAGTTTCCCAAAATTCACAGTAAGACGAAACCACTTAGCTGAAGTTTGAAAGACAAGTTCTAGATTCTTTTTGGGGCCAAAAACCGTGTTATGCTTTGGTATGCCAAGTGTAAAAAGTAAGACCAACCACTCCAAACACTTAGACGGTTCCAATTCCCGGCAAACAGAGTTTGTCCAATAAAATAAATTGATACAGTTCACAAAGGGCATGCTCTATAAATTAGCGATAGTAGTCTTACTAGTGAAGCTATTTATTTCATCAACCACACTTTTATATTATGGAATGAAGTTACATTAGTAAACTGATTCACTTCGAAAAATAAAAACAAAGAAAGAAAGGGAGAGAAGAAAAGAAAGAGTATTTACCAAAACATGACGACACGACACTCTGGGCCTACATCTTCCAATTGGTTCCGAATATCATCCACCTTCTCTATATCAGCTGATAAATGTCGGGAACAGTATATCTTGATCTCCCCCAAATATGGGGCATTTTTTAAGATAAACATAACAAATTCGATTTCATCTTCATTTCCATAAAAATTTAAAAAGCATAATCGATTGAGAGAAGATTTGAAACAACAAGGCACTGGGTTCAATATCAAATCTTCATCATCCAAGTAGTCAAGTACCTAATCAAGAATCACTAAACATGTCAACTGACAGAAGTGATTCTCAAGATTGTTAGCCTTTAAATATGGCAATTACCGGTACTGGTGAAGAAAATAAAACGTACCACCCCAGGTATCTGAAGATTTTCCAGTTTAGGAGTCTTTAGGAGAATGTCCATTAGTACTTCATCAGTGAAATCGAGACTCCCACGAAACACATAAAGATGTGTCAAATTGTGAAATGTAGGAAGGAGATGGAGAGCATTCTTTGTACGGTAAAGACACTAGTAATGGAAGCAAAATCACGTTAGGTACTGCGATACAGAAAATATGCAATGATTACAAGAAACGAATAATTAAAGCCAACATTCTCATTAGGCATTATGGTATACAATATTTAAAAAAAAAAATGAAGATGACGAGCAAATAGGCAAACATACCTCAAGAGTATTATTATATAGTGTGAGAGACTGAACACTACTAAGTCCACTCAATAGCTGAAATACACAATGAGCAGCATATGGTTCACAAATAGGGTGATACTCAAAATCAATAGATGCATCAACTACGGAGGTCAGGTTAACAGGGATAATATCTATTGATTGACTACATGTGCAACTTAACAATAAAAGATTCACAGCATCAATCATGAGTTTCATATGATGATCATAATCAACACTGTAATAGTCAAAATCGATGGTTAACTCCTTTAATGTGGAAATTGAAACAGTGATCCGCTCTAAATTCTCCCAATCACAATCGTAAATGGTCAACTCTTGTAAAACAGGGCACCCAGAGAAAAGCTGTTGAACTGACATCTCATCTGCAAAGGTAACTTCAGAAACCACTAATTTCTTCAGGCTAGGAAAACGAATACCGTTAGGAATATGTAGAGTGAACTTGAGTCCTAAACACAAACTTATCATTTGGATCACCTAGTGAAAGTTCAAGATCTTGTACTTTGTGCTTTACAACAGAAGTTATTAAGGAACTAACTTTGTCACCATCAAAAACACTTTTAAATGTTTGAACACGGAGTCTTTCTACTCGACTAGATTTGTGCAGTAATCTCGCAACTAGATCTAAGAGGCAATTTGCTGTGTTCTTTTTTGAGTCATATTGAACAGTTTGAAAATCAAAGGCAGATAAGTAGGTCCATAATTGCCTCCACTTGTTTGCTAATAAGGAAGTTCTTACAGCATCTTTGGTAGGGAGTAAGGAAAGAATATGAAGAAGAACTTCCTCAGGTAAATCGCTAATACATCATGTCTTTGGATTTTATGCATATCTGTTGTTGAGATTGTACCGACCATGATCTACTACGTCTGCCTGCTCAAAACAATAAATGAATCAAAATGTAAAGCATGAGCCAACATTGATCCCTAATAGTAATAATAATTATAAAATGACTCCATAGTAGACACTTTCATGAATTTCAATTGCCTACAAATTTACATGGCTCAAAGGAGAGGGTTGTTCAATCCTATATAAACCCTCCTTGCACATGGAAATCGTAACATAATCTAACAAAAAAAGAAGCGATTACCTTAGAAATGAAGAGAATGACGCAACAAGCTAAAGAGAGTGAGTGAGTGAGTATACTGTACTGCTTCATCCTTAAACCTAATTTTCATCCTTAAGCACTCGTTAAACAAGTAACAAAATATAATTACGATGTTTGTTTTCTTATCATTTTTCTATCAATTAAACTCTTTTATTTTATTGGTGTAAGAAGTAAGAACCTATAAATTAAACTCTTTTATTTTGTTTTGCATGCAGGCTTTTAAAATGTATAATTGTTAATAATTAAAAGTACTTATTCAATGTGTGAAAATGATTGTAAAATATGAGTAATTATTCATAAATATACTAAAATGTAAGATTATTGTATAGCTAGTTACGATAGACAATACTACCTCCGTCCCTAATTATAAGGCCTTTTGGAAAAATAACGGGAATTAAGAAAATTAAAAGTGGCAATAAATTTGTTTGTAATTATACTATTGATTTTACAAAATTGTCCTTTAAGAGAGAAGGTTAGTGTATGTTTTCAATGTAATATTTAATGCTGATTGAAGAAAAATATATAAAATAAATAGGGGTATGTTGGTAAAGAATTAACTAATGTACTTGAAAATAACAAACGGGCCTTATAAAAAGGGATAAAAAAATTTCTTAAAAGGGTCCTATAATTAAGGACGGAGGTAGTATGTTTTATGGAATTATATGATCTTTGATCTTTATCTTAGTATTAGAATCTTTAGACTACTTTTTTTTTTTTTTTAGAAAAGAATTTTTAGACTACTTAACTTTACTCTCGAAACTACAACATACAATTCATCATGAGCGAATTAAAATAGGCCGTGACCAATGGTCTTGTACCATTACATAATTTAGTTGTCCGATCAATGTTTCACATAAGAATGACAAGAACACCAACTTTAGTCTCAATTTGTAGTTTGGTATTCTGGAGCCCTTAATTAAATTTAGAAACTCGGCACTGAACCATTCACCATGTACATCATTTTGATCTCTAAAAACTAACATCTAATTAATTAAATATTTAAATAATTTTTTATATAATTCATAACAATCCAATCCTATATCCACATCATCCTTGGTATTGCCACACACGCTTTTGTTAAACTAAGATGTAATTGATTATGTTAAAAAGGTAACAATGTTAAAAAAGTAAAATATCAAATCAGACAAGAAGAAAAACGATAAGGCATTATTTGAAATTAATCAAATGTCGTTTTATTATGAAAAAGAATGCAACACTATCAATAAATACTATGCATATTTTTTAAGAGAAAAATATCATCATAATAAGACCAAGCATAAAAATCGATAGTTGAATTTTAATTCTCAACCGAGAACCATTTTGGGTGCAAAGTTAATTAGCTCATTGAGCCACTTCAACCAACTCAGAAAAACACTATATTGTATTTCTGAAATTTTTTTGACACTTCTTTTTATAAAAAGAGGTGTTGCTTGAACCTGAGATATTAATGACTCGGAAATTATTGGTTTAATTAGCATTTCGATTCATCTCTTGTATCGTATAGAAATTAAATGGTAATTCAATTCCTTTTCATCTCTCCCAAACTGACATCATTATTACATGCCTCCATCAGAAGCCAGCAGAGGTGATTCAACTGAGCTGGAAAGCGATTTTGAGTCAATCCGCTTCGCCTTTTTGTCACTTTGTTGACGCGGCTTATTTGAAGCTCGGTCAGACTGTGAGACAATCTTTGACACGGTAAATCCTGTAACTTCAAAAGTATTTGATCTATAGGGTATCAAAGAATTGCGTTGAACAACATCAACTCCTTCATAAGTCCAAGCACTCACTACAGCTTCTCCTTTAAGTCCAATGGCAAACCAACCAAGGCCAGCAGCAGCAATGTCTACAGAGCTCGAGTCCCAACTGTTTCCACTAACATGAAATTCCCTTCTCACCCAATTTCCCAATTCTTTGACTCTTTCCTCTCCAATTGGTGGCTGAACAAAGGAAAATTCAGACTGGTGTTATACAAGAGGAAACTGTAATGCGCAATGAATAGTGCCTATGAATCAAAAGAAAAACTTGTCTTTTCTTGCAATGTAGCTTTCTACATGCACTTTACCAATGAATAAAAACTTCACTGTTGTAAGCATATTATGGCAATTGAATATCTAGATATTGCTTAACATTGTATTATAATTCATTCTATGAAAATAATCTCAGCAAACTACCAAAAAAAAATGCTGCCAAAGATTTGGACCAGGCTGGTTATCCAGAGAGCATTTGGTACACACTTTTAGTTGGGATGTAATAACTAAGATATAAATCAATTATTTGTAAGCTAGACAAAACTAACGGAACACAGTTGAAAATCAGCTTATAAGCATGGGAAAGGGATTGCTTCATAAGTAGTCAATTAACATAATCAAAGAGAATACCTGTAACTGGTGTCCAAAATGGTCTTGGAACATTTTACTTGCATTTTCTATTTTACCCATATGGAGAGGAAGATAAGGAGATGCCCACACCGTGACATAGATAGTATCCAGGGACGTTTCTTCTACATCCAATCTCATAAGACCAGCTATGTGAATCGAATGACCAGCCTACCACAATTAATTGGTAAAAGAATGAAGTACATGAGATTTAAATAAGACAAAAGATGCAAGAACTCTAGAGCCCAAATTAGCACACATATGTAAGCAATAATATTAAATTCATTGACACAAGTTAGTATTTAAGTGAACTAACCTTAATTCTATATGTCCTAGGTTTCAACTCCTTGGTCATGTAAACAAGCTTTTGCTCTTCCCTCATCAACCTTGTTGTAATCTGGTAAGGATGGAGAAGGCCGGGTGTATCAAATAATTTTGCCTGACTTGGAAGAGCACCCTCCACTCTAACAATGCCGAGTGTAGTCCCTGGAACAGGTGCTTCTGTCAGATGTGAAATCTTCCCTCCAACATGCTTTCCTATAGAATTTATTAATGTACTCTTTCCTGCATTCTGTGCCCCAACAGTCCATACATTCCCTCTAGATCCAGCCAATTCAACTATATCTTCCACAAGACTCTTAAGTCCCCAATCTCTGAATGCACTCACCATGTGCAAACTAGTAATCTTAATAATACCACCCTCTCTAGCTCTTTGCCTAATCCAATGCTCCAATCTTGTTGGTGACAATGAGCTAGGCAATAAATCAATCTTTGTAACCACAAGCACTACTCTAGGCACGTTCCCTGACTTACCCTGCTTCCATGCTGAATAGTTATCTTCAATTGTCTTAGAAACCAAGTTCGCAACCTTCCTTGGAAATGACCCATCAAAATCCACCGCATCCACAACCATAAGCACCACTGAACGGGTCCCACTTGCTGATGCCAACTTCCTTCCCACTGTATGATCAAAGTCAAAATCTGGTAGCAAGTTTTCCACAGTTGGATCCTTCACCTTCCCATAGTGCCTCAACGAATGACAGCGTGCACAAACCACTGGCTTTTCCGGTTTCCTGATCAAGTTGTCATCACTACTACTAAGCTTTTCTGGTTCAACAACAAGCCCTTTTTTAACTGTCTTAGAGAATTCGGACTCTTGAGCAACGGGTTCTAGATGGGTATACAATTTATAAGTTACGTCCTTCTCAGACGGTTTAATGAAATAACCAGGGTGTTTTGGGCTGGAATCTTGCATACAAACCCCACAACCAGGGCAGACATGAAGAGATTGGGAAGTGCCTTCATTGTAATTACCCTCACGAGATAAGGGCAATTTTTGTTTTGGTGCTGAAGAGAAATACCTAATCAAATTACTTGATGGATGCGGTAAATATTTTGTAAGGCTATGGAGATGGGGGTTTGCGTCTGGTGTTAAGGTTGTAAAAAGATTCGACTGCACATGGGTTTTGCACTCAGAAAGGAGTGATAAATAAACGAGCGACTTAAGCTTTGAACTGGAAAATTTTCTAGCTACAATCATTTCTATCTGTTGTTCAGCTCTGAATCTAAATAAAGATTCAAATCACCAGAATTAGAAGCGGCTTACAAAGATCTCAAGAAATAAATCCACTACAGTTCCATACACAACTTGCTAGAAGAATCTCTCCACGAACACATCTTCTGATTAAAATAAAAAATTCAAAAAAATGTCATAAGTTTTCAGTAAAAACCACATAAATGTTCTTAAAGCGATAGAGACGATAAAGCTAATAATTATACAAGCCAATAAATCATACAATTTCAACCTTCACATTGATGAATAAAATTACTAATGGCAAAGAATGTTAGTAACAAAGCATGCGAAAATCACTAATGATCAGATGAAACACAAACTCGTCCTTAACCAACAAACACAATATTCTTGTAAAGCAAAAACAAAGTATGAAGAAGACATTTTATCGAACACCTTCAAGTCTCAATCTCAGTGTCTCTCTCGAACGAGAAACGAACATACCTTCAACAGTAAAATGAATGAAGCGGCACTGAGAGCGTTTGGGTCTGAACAAAACGACGGCGTGAGTTTGTGTTTGTGAGAGGCGCAAATGAGAAGAGAACAGTATCACAAAAATAAAAACGTTTATTTTGTTTTTACACTTACCTCCCTTGAAGTTGGTTAAAATGTCACTCACACCCCCTCTAAACACAAACCTCCCCTACTTAATTTTTAATGTGAAAAACACCTCCCTTTATACTAACACCGTTAGGTTCTGTTAAACCATGCATTGTTTAATCCAGTGGCAGTAGATCACGACCTTCTCCTTTTTTGAAATATCCAGTGTTCATTGTTTTCTTTATTACTCCACACACTAAATTCTCTTTTTTTTTCTCTACCTTTTGTGTTTCTGTATTTCAATTTAAAATAGATTTTTTTTTTGAGAGGAAAATAGATTGTCAATATGGAATTGGCATCTCTTAGAATGTTGGGATGCAATTTTAACCAATTAGTTGTCATCTTGACGTAATCATATGACAGAAGAGCAATTGGCAGTTCTCAAAAATGGCAGCACCTATCTAATGTTAGTAAAAAAAATAGCAATGGAATTATGAAGGTTCGCCCAAAGTAATCACGGAAATTCTGATTAACAAGAAAAGAAACTTGTTAACACAGTATACAAAAGTGAAAAATACCGATTAAAATAAAAAGAAAACTTAACAAAGAGAGAGATGCGAAATTCAAAGGTAAATTAAAGAATGCCAGTTCAAGGAATTCATGGAAAAATGCAAAAAGCTAGGGCACAAGTCTAAGAATTAAGAGTCAAAAGTGTATAAATCTATTTTCTCACTAACTGTTCTTTAACGGTGTTAACTTGAGGGGAGGTGGGTGTTTTTTGACAAAATAGAGGGGGTGTTTGTGTTGTTTAGCTAAACCTCGAGGGAGATCAATGTAATTTCCGCTTTTACTTTTGATTTGATTTTCTCAAATAATTTGAGTTTAATGGCTTAAAGTAGTAATTTTTCTCTAAAAAAAAGGAGTAATTTTATACCGTACCATGTGAAAACTTATATTCTTTTTCCTTTCATAGTTAACATCGTCATTTTTTTCCCTAAAAAAAAACATCATCATTCTTAACACTTATTATCATCTTAATCATTTTTTGGTGGCCGGGGTTTATAGCACGGACTTTGCATATATTATGCATTATTCTTACCAACTGAACTAAGTTAGAACATTACTTTTTGGTTTTTGACATAGCCCTGGAAGTTTCTTGTTTATTTTTGTTTGTTATTTATTGATGTGCCACAAATAGAATGTCAATATAGTTTTTTTTTTAAAAGAAGAATGTCAATATAGTTGTGATGTCATTGTTATCATGAAACTTTTGTATTCTAGTTTTTGATTTAGAAAAAAGATATTTTATCGAATGCAATGTTGTACATGTTAAAATAAAGGGATTTATTTAATCCTTAAATGTGTAATGTGTAATCACAACAGTCCTTTAATGTATCAAAATTTTAAAATAATCTTTGATTATGCATTTCATTATTTAAAATAGTTTTAATATTAAAACGCTTCATTAGTATTGTCATATCAATCGTTTATTATACTTACTTATTGACATATCATTCATTATAAGTACTTACTTATTGTCATTTTAATCCATATATAAAAAGAGTTATTATGACTATTGAGAGATTATTTTAGCATTTGAGACTATTTTGACTAATTGAGTGCACAATCAGAGACTATTTTAAAATTTTAATACATTCAAAGACCAAAGCGACTATTACCCCTTAAAATAACCAAGAGTATCAATTTTTTTATTGAAAAACAAATTATTTATTAAAAAATTGTATATTTAATATAAAATACACAAATTCTAATATAAATTTATTATTTAAACTTATTTTTGCACTTGATAGAAAAACCCATAACTACCAAATAGACATAGGAGTAAAACTAGCTTACAAAGTGACCAAAACATATTTCTCTCCATTTATTTGAAAGAAAGTGTAGTAATATACAATTTTCATTAGAGTGCTGCTATTCTTTAAGAAAGAATCGCTCAAGAATAGCAAGAATATGCCTTTTGGTATTTTAATATTTTAAAAAACTAACAAGTCCTTCATTTTCAGAAACCATGGTCGTGTGATTGTGAAAATCAACGGACCGGATCATTCCATGCATTTTGTTTTTTGAGTGTTCGTAACAAACAACATTACTCTTTTCATTATATTCATTCTTATTTATTAAAATTTAAATAAGTGTCAATACTTACCGAGAGAATTCGGGGTTCGAACGCCAACCTCTATATATATAGCCCCTACATATACAAAATCATTATTTTTAAAAAAAATGCTACAAAATCAAACCTAATAATCTCTAAATTGCATTCTTCAAAACAGAACAAAAAACTGACGTCAAAATATAGAGCAAAGATCATGAAAAATATAACACCGAACACTTCAGCATGTCTTTGAATCATTGCTGCTGGGTGTTTACTGTGACGTAATAGTAAATAATAAATTAAGACCACTAACCATATACTGAATAAATATATTGCACATTATGTTTCTAATTTTGTGTGTATATATAATATAACAGGAATCCCAATAAAACCCTGAAGATAATTTGCAGTTTGTAAGGACTAAGGATCATGTAACCTCAAACGGAACAATAATCTTTCAAAACTTGTCTAGCAAGATCGAGAGCACCACTCTTTTTGTAGATTAAATGTAGATTGTAAGCTGCCTCTCTGCGAAGGTTGCAGTAACCAGGTTTGTGATTTTCATTGACGTCAATATTCTCATTTGCAAATTTTGGAATTGGATAGTCTCTCTCCCTAATAGCAATCACCTTCTCATAATATATTGCTGCCAGTGTTACAAGACCAACATGATGGTATGCCCGAGCTATGTTATACAAAGATTCCTGTAAGGCTGGGCAATCAATTAGTTCAGTAGATTCCTGCGAGGCATGGCAATCAGTTAGTTCAGTTTCACCTTATTAATGTATAAAGTAAAAAATTCATGACAAGAATCAACCAGCTGTAAGTTTTTTATCTGATAAACTACCACAAATATTTTGGTGTATTTATTCATATCTCATTGAAAGTGACTACATGAATTCAAGGATCACAAGGTAAAATTTCAGCAGTTGACATTCCAACAAATCTGAGACACTGTCAACTTAATTAGAATGTAGAAACCAACTCAAAATATTAAATCATGATCAAATTCTACCATTGGAGATGTTAAATGTTTTGAGATGCAGTCATTTAAATTCTATCAGTCCCCAGTGCTGCTAGTGCTGATATCTTTTACTCATTCAATTACATTTACCTACTGAATCCCTTTGGGTGAAAGGGCTAATCTTTATTAGAAAAAACAAAGAAAATTGACGATATGAATAGGAGAATTTAAACAATATGGAAACTAATCCTAGGAGATAATCTAAAATACTAAGATTAGAAATTGATCATAGGATAAACTATAAAGTCAAAGATATATTAAGAAATTTCGTACATTCAAACACTCCCCCACTCAAGCTTAAGCTTTACTAAAACTAAGCCTGATCTTCCTAATCTTGTTAAAGAAAACATTGCATTTGGCGGCAAGTAGAATTAATGGTTGGGAAGGCAACTTAGGGAAGCTACAGAAGTCGGGTAGAATTGTTATAAAGATAAGTTGGCCAGATAGATGACATGATCTTTACTCTTGGAAATTTTTGAGGCAGGCAATCATGCAAAGATAGACACCCTTCTCAAAACCATATTTAGAAACTTCAAACCAATAATATAGTAGATCCAAATATTTAAACCAACTCTTAAAACTGTTTCTCCTACAAAGGCCATGTCAGTGCATCTGGAACAAAGGATAATAACAGAGCATCTGAGTAAAAGAAGGAGCCAAGTCAGTGCATCTGCTAGTGCATTCGGGACGAAGGATGAGGCCAAGCCAGTGCATCTTGGACCAGGATGAGTAATGCATTGGGAAAAAGGCTGAGGCTGAGGCCAAAGCATCTCGGATAGAGAGCCTGGCTAGAGTGAGCCATCCAACAAAAGTCACCATCAGAATGCCCATCGACGGAAAAGAAGACATAACCAAAATGATCATTAGTCGGAATCAAAGACGCTGATATGATCATTAGTGGGAAATAAATTCTGAACACAACTTGTTAAAGTTAAGAATCTTTAGATATTCCTTTAATTGTACAACTTCCTAGAGTATTCAACTTCCTAGGCTAGTGCTTAATTAAATATTCAATGCACTTATTGTAAAACCGTTATAAACACAAGGTGTGTGATCTCATTAGACACACAACTTACACAGAATTTACATATCTTTACACAACTGTTATTACAATCCAAAACTTCTGTGAACTTTTCGGCAGAATAGCAACGAGACAAGTCACGGAGGATCAAACCACGCTCTAGATACCCTGTTGAAGTTATGAGTTTTGGACAAAAGGAGGAGGCAAATGATAGGTCTTAGAAATTGTGGTTAGGCCTAACACGACCTCACAATACCGGCTTGTGAGGTGAAGACGCCCCCACTTATAAACACTTGTTCATGCAATATCTCATCCAATGCATGACCCTTAACAATAAGAACTTAGAATATTATTGTTAATAACTTGATATTGATTTAATATAAAAGACTAAACACTAACATCTATTTATAGGGATATAAAACTCCTAATCTTAAATAAATAAAAACATCAAGAGACAAATCATGATAATAACCAAATGATATGAAAACTAATCATGTGAGATATTCTAAGATTAGAATCTGATGTTAGGAGATAAACTAAGATAATATCAAAGTTATTTTGATATATTTCATATATTCTAACAGTCCAAGCATTTCCCAAAAAAAAAAAAAAACAGTCCAAGCTCTACATGTAGAGGTGATGTTATTATAACACCTGCATTTGTCCATGCAGGAAATGTGTCTCAACACTTTCTCTAACACTCACTCCTTTATTGTGTGAAATCAATGAGGGTCGTACACTTTGGAAATGTGTCTCATATAAAGTGGTGGGACCCGTATGGATTTTACCCAATAAAAGAATGAGTGCTAAAGAGTGTTAAAAGGGAGTGTTCCTAGCACACCTCTCAATAAGGGATATATTGGGGAAAAAAGAGCAATAAATGCGTCTAGAAATTTGTAGGGATTATATTTAGGGACAAACAAATCTTCTAAAAGGGTCTTATAGTTAGGAATGGAGGAAGTATTTCTATTTTAACTTTTCTATGGCTTCCTTTATTATGTACATCGTATCAAGAACTTGAAGTGCTAACCATGGCTTTCGCCACCTAAATTCTAGAGACTTTCTCACACCCCAAATCCCTACTCCAATAAACACCCAACCTCCTCCTCCAACTCAATGGGCAATTCCTTCTCCTTCCAAACCACCTTTGGTGAATTCAATGCCTTAGGTGAACCAAATGCTGCCTGCATCAGCCCTATCAATCTCTCTGCAAACTTGTGAAAACTCTAAGCGAGAAGAACTTTCTCTTGTGGAAGCAGCAAATTGAGCTAGTTACTAGTTATGAAGGGTCATCGCCACCATAGGTACTTGGTTAATTCCCACCAAAATTTCTAATCATTGAAGACAAAGACATCAGCAAGGAAAATCCAACATATAGTAGCTGTGAGGAATAGGACCAACTATTGTTGTCTTGGCTACAATCCAACCCTTTCAAAACCAATACTCACAAGAATTACAGGCAGCGTGCATTCTTTGCAGTTTTGGGATCAGTTTGATGACCAAATTATGCATACCAGATAAGAACTATAATATGTTGTAAATGAGCCGAAACAATCCACTATATAAATAAATGTTGTTCCTCACTTTTCTTATTTTTATTTATTTAACAAACATTTTCTTCTTAAATGTGCACAAGGAAATTCATGAAATCGAAAACAAACCTGGCTGCTCTTACAGATCTCCAAATTATTGTAGAGGAATGCTAAGCCTTGTACAACACACTGATGCTTATTTTGAAGTCTGAAACCCAGCGCCAAGTTGATCAAGGCCGTTCCTAAGAAACATTGATGAATAACAGTTCAATTTCTGCTTGTTCTTGGCTAAAAAAGCACAATATAAAAACAATGTGAAATGAAAGAGCATACCAACACAAAGATTAACCAATGGATTCTTGGGCAAAAGTTTATAAGCTTCAAGGTATTTCCTTGCCGCGTCTTGATGATGGCTACATAAAGTAAACTGATGTGCAGAAATGAGGATAGGAGGCACACAATCCACAAATTTTCCTTGCATACCACGTAAAAATTTGTCATGTCTTGTATCTCGGTTTTCCAATCTATCAAACAGGATAAAAACAAGCAAACAAAATTATAGAAGAACCGGGTTCTACTTTTACTTTAGACCATAACTGTCCTACAAAAGAAAACTTATGAGCCAAACTAACGTCTGGTTACTTGCATCTACAAATTAACCTTGAGATGACCTTGTAGTAGCAATTCCAAGCTGCAACACTCTGTGCATGTTGTTTAACGATGCCTTTTACACAATCAAAGCCTTGTTTAGGATCTGGGGTGCTGTATGCCATTTCTGTGAACACAAAATTGCTTGGTCAGCAAGATATACATTATCCCACCCTAGAACAACAAATTAATTTATCTCTTCATACTATCTAAAGCTAAAGAAGGGGAAACAAACAAACAAGCAGTTAATCCATTCAATTTTAATTTTGATTTCTTGAAACAAGAAAAGTTGGCAGCATAAAATCAGTCTAGAAAGAAATACAATCTTGTTAGAGTTTAGAACTTACGAACTCCAAGAGATCGAAGCTTCTCATTCTTCTCAGCAGACAGAGAAATATGAGCCGATTTCAGAGAGAGATTGATAATCTCTAATGCTTCCCTATACATTTGCAAGGATGCTAATGCATTGCACAACTGTACATTGATACTAATGGATCAGACATTAAAAATTGAAGGGGATACAGAAAAAGTGATAGAAGTACTAACATCAATGATTAGCTGGGGATATCCTTCATCTTTGTGAAGATTACACAAGGGAGATTCTGTGTTTGGTATCTGGAGACATACCACGCAATATACAAAAAATCTAGTCAACGCATTATCACTGAAACAAATGTACTACAACTGACAGTAAACAACAATAGATTACCTGAAGCTCATCATCCGAGTCATCACTTCGCCAGTCAATTCCAGAGGCCACTGCCTCGGCTTTCCTTTTCTCCTTCTCAATTGCCTTTTCCTCAAGCAACTTTTTTGCTCTGGAAGCCTTCAACCTAATTTAATAAAACAATATAAGAGGAGGAATTCTTTTCACTTTGTAAGCAGATGTAGTGAGGGCTAAGAACATGCAAAAATGTCCACTACTCTAGACTATTCACCCTAAAATATTTTGTTCTGATACTTACAAAGGATTCAACGAAAATAATGACCATCGATCAGCGAAACATAGGTCCAAAATAGGGTACAAAAGTAGTTCATTGATACCTCAATTAAATTTGCAGAGATACGCTCTCCCTCTTTCCTTCCCCTTCTGCCGTTGTGGGCCACCATAATGTTAGCAATGGTTGGGAAAATCGCACAACATTGAGGTGATTTGGCCAAGGTGACCTGAGACTGGACATCAAACAAGTTGTTGGAGTAATTTAACAGGCTAACAGTGGCTGAGCTGTTTTCACGGCAGATCAGAGAGGCTAAGGTAATATAAATTATAATACTCAACAAGTGCCAGATAACATCAGAAAGCAAACATAGGTTGGATAGCTCCAATTCACTTGGGCATTTGCACCAGATGACTTGGGTATGGCCCCACTTAAAGTTCAAGTGGTTAATTACTGTTGAGAATCGGATAGTATGTTGGCAATGGAGAGGAGTTGGAGCTCAATGAGAGGGGGAAAATCCGTGCAGAGAGGAAGGACAAGGATATTGATGAGAGGATGCTCTAAGGTTGTCCATCTGGGATGGTTCTCTACATATCCTTTGTTTGCTTTTGGACAATAGTTTGTTTATAAGTTGATTCTGTATCCTCCATCTGATCTACTCTCCTTACTACATAATCTACAAGTTTTCTCTCTACATGCCCAAACTACCTAAGCCTTTTTCCACAATCTTTTCTACTAAAGGTGCTAGCCAAACTCTCTCTCTGATGTTTTCATTTCTAATCTTATCCCAACTCGCTCTAACTTAATGTTTGTGATTAAATTAGATTATACAGTCCATTCAGAAATTTTTGGGGATCTGTTTGGAGTGAAGAAAAGTTGGGAATTGACTAGACAAGGATGTGTTTTAGCCATATTGGAAAAAACCCAAGTCCCACATCGGATAGATAAGACTCTTGATAAGAGTTTATAAAGAGGAGGCGCTCTTCGCCCTGTAAGCCGGTTTTGTAAGGATGAGTTAGGCCTCAAATTTCAACAAGCCACTATTTTTGTCGGAGTTAGAAGCAAGGTAGAGTACAGCTTCCTTCTGGACTACTACAGAGAGAAGGACTGAATTACAAATTATACATTGGAACCACCTTTTTTTTTGTCATTAGATGAAATAGCTTATATTAGTGGTGCATCCTATAACCCACTGAAACACATAGACCATGCATGATACATGATACGAGTGCCATACAGATTTTGGCAAGGGGATGATATAACTAACAAAATATAGAATATAGTAATTGTCTAGCCGAGAGGTTATATTCAATTAAATCATTTAAAAAAAAAAGCAAAATGAATTATTTTGGCATAATAAATTAATAACTCTCTTATAAGTTATAGTATATATAGACTAAACAATCATCAACAGAAATATATTAGCTAAAACTATTGGGAAAAACTGAAGTCCCACATAGAATAGATATAAGGCCTGATTAGAGTTTAAAGACTGGCAGCCGTCACCATACATGCCGGTTTTGTAACAAAGAGCTAGACCCAATATAAAAACCGAATATTGTATCCGAGCCAATCGTTCTGGGCCACCCACCATTTATATTTATGCACCAAGTCCAATAGCGCTAGGTGTGAGGGAGTGTATTGGGAAAAACTCAAGGCCTGCCTAGAATATTGACAAGGCCTGATTAGAGTTTATAAAGAGTGGCACCCCTCACCTTACAAGCCGGTTTTGTAAGGATGAGTTAGGCTCAATATAAAAACCTAATAAGAATCAATCATCAAATTAATCACCTCTAATTAAGGGTCAACAGTAAATCATCTTTCTTTAATATTTTTATACTCAACTCAACAACATTAGGTGATAGATAATAGAGTAACTGTGCATACAATGTGAGAAACAACACTCACCGATCAGCTGATGTGGCTACATTCTTGAATCCTCGAAATACACTATCTGTTTCCGGAGCAGCAAGTTTCTCTACCCTTTTAAGCAGATCACTTTTGGAGAGACGCTTCTTCTTTGATTTGCCCTGTAGCAACGGTTTGCTCTGCAGCAACAACCAGTAAGGATGTATTCCTTTTTTTTTTTTTAATGAAAGTAGTAGTTATAAAAGCAGGAAAAAAGAGTACATATTGGGAGAAGGCAAGAAATCCCATAGTATTCAAAAACAAACTGAAAACACTGACTTCAAATAGCTAAATAATGGAAACAACATGGTCGATCTTACACATATTCATTAAATTGTTTAGTAGTAATTACAACACTCAAGGTAGTCAATCAAAATCGAGATCTGACCTAAGACCAGAAAGAAGTCAAGATCGTAAATCGTGGCATTGTAACACAGATTGTAAGTTCCTATGATAAATATTAAAATATATTTTAATATAAACATATGATGATATAATTAATTAATAGTATAAAAATGCAACTATAATTTCAGTTAGAATATATTTAATAGTTTATAGTTATTTTACCATCAATGTTTTAATGTCTTGTATATTTAATTGTTATTATAAGGAAATTAATTTTCTAAAATAAACATAATACTACTCGTTTTCAGTTTAGTTTTTTTTTATAAAAAAAGTACCCAACAGTTTTTTCTTTTTCCAATTATGTTGCCTCTCCCTCGTTTATGAGAAAAATAAGACTTTTTGGAAATCAGGCAGTTTTTTTGTTCTCCCTAGAATAGTTTTTCTTTTCCCAAGAGAACTACTCACTCTATTCCTAAATACTTACCGCAGTTGACCAATTCACACATGCCAATCACAACTTTGACCATTATTGTCTATAGTAATTATCTATAATAAAAAGTTATGAAAAGATATATTTTGAAAATATTCATTGAGACAAATCGACAAACATCTTATACACTAACATTTGCATTTATATATTAGTAAAAAAAATATGGTCAAAATAGGTTACGTGAACAGTGCACATGGTCAAACTGCGACATGTATTTAGGAACGGATCACTCACTTGTTTGGTCTGCATAGCAAGCTTTTTTTTCTGAAAAATACCAACAAAAAAAAACCTGTTTAGTCACTAAGGAGCAGAGGGAAGTTCACAGAAGCTAGAGGAAGACACAAGAAAATGAAGGAGAGAGGGTCCGAGTTAGAGACATCGTTGACTGAGAAAAAGTTTGGGATAAGTAGCACAAGAATTTAGGGATTTTTTTATCAACGAAGCCGGTTTAAAGCAACAGGGTCACGGATCAGACCCACAAACCCGACTGCTTTATATACTTCTTGAGGGTCACATAACTCGATTGATCTCACGAGTTTATGACTTTTTACGGAGATCCTACCCGTGCCTACCAATTTCCAACTCTGCTTAGTCACGAACTCAAGCAAGACATCCACGATCGTGGGAGTATAGGGGGGGCATAGTGAGAACAAAAAAGACTAGTCGATTCATGACTGTGATAAGATCACCTCCTTGCACCTAAGGAGCTAGGGATCCAAATGGAAACTGCTGAAATTTATGGTACAGGTATGAATAGGATTAAAAGAAATGAGAATACGGGATGTCCTGCCGTTATATGCCAGTTCCCTCAAGACCAAGTCCAGGTTTGCTCCATTTATCTATCTCCATTTATGAGATAGACAAAAGTGATAAATTAGTGAGACCCATTTTAATAAGTGGACCCCACAATGGGTCCCACTAATCTTTAACTTGTCTCATCTGTTTCATAAATGGATAGTAGATAGATGCAGCCTAAATAGAAGACCTTTCCTTTGCATGATTTTATCAAAACAAAATCCCACTGACTGACCATCCATAACATAACATTCTCAAATTAACTTTAATAACCAAAAACTTGATACTACTTGCTCAATTAATTGCAAAACTAAAACGTATAACCCTTCTTGAAGCATGATTATCATCAACCTAAGGTTTCACTAGCTAGCAAACAACAACAAAAAAGTCTTCCCACATGGAGGGAGGGTGCCAGTTTATTTTTCAAAACCAACATCTAAAACCAATAAATGCAACTAATTGACAAGTCTCCAGCTGAACCTTTTTAACAGAGCAACTATTTTTTTAAAGATCAAGGTGAAATCATTAGTTTTTTCAACAAGTTAAATTTGGACCGAGCATGCATATCTATGTTCAGCTCTGTGTGTGAGTATGCTTGTATGAAAGCGAGAGTGTATACATAAATATAGTTTTTCAAATATTACCTTTCGTTTAGGAGTTGCAACATTCAAAGATTCACGTACCAAAGGGAAACATACATCCACAAAATCAGTAAGCATCCCTCTGATCTGAAATATGTTACAGAGCTTAAGTTTTATTCTCACATCAACCCACCATCTATTTGGCTTTTCAGAATGTGCTTCACCAGAGTCTGCAAGTACCTCAACATTAGCGTCTCCATGGAAGAACTTCAGTCACAAAGAAAGAAAACATTTTTACCAGTACCAGATTCCTTTGGAGGAGACAGCAAGGAAATGGCTTCATTTTCTTTCCCCTCCTCAACTAGAAGGGAAGCCAAAGTTATGCGTGCTTCAACATCATCTTGTAGTGTTTCTAGGACTGAAACAAAATCTTCATTAGAACCGAAGAATATGAAAATTAACAACAAAAAAAAGAAAGAAAAAAAAAGGGAAAAATAGTGGGAAAAAAAAAGTGAAGACTATTCAAGCAGAATAATCAGAAAACAAAGAGTATTGCAGCATTGATTGTAAAATTGCAAGCCTATGTCAAAAGAGTGTGCAGCACCAGTACACCCTCTTTTCACTCTCTTTTTTCTATTTCCTTTTTACTCTATCACAAAGCATATAGAAACAAAAAGGGGTCTCAAAGCTTCAAATAATTAACTTCAAAGAAAGAATATGCATGTCACCCGAGATGCAACGAAGATTCTAGAAGATACAATAAAAAAAAATTAAGAACGTTAGCCGCCATACTAGAACCTACAAATATACATGTCACTCAAGACTCAAAAGCTAAATAAATGAAAATGTTTAAGTACATTAGCTGCAAGACTTGAATCTTCTGAATACTCAAGATAAATCCTACAAGAGAAAGGTGGTAAAGAAACTCAAAGATGTTGTTGGGAACTGTTTGAGATCACACACCAACTACAGATAAGGCCAAAGTAGTACTTTTCATGCTTAAGGAATCCACACCTCTTGGTGTAGCTTTTTGAGTTAGGCTTAAAGCTCAAATTCTACAATGGTTTTAGAGCATATCCTACATCTATATTGGGTCATCACTGACTGTATTTGTCCACGCTCCATATGTCCAATACTATGGACATGAGGAGGTGTTGTTAGTTATTGGACAACATGATCCTGAGCAAAGTTATAGTATGTTTGTGGCCAAGTAGTCCTTATAAGGCTTGGACATTCCTCACCTCTAGATCTATAGCTTTTGAGGTAGAGGTAGGCTAAAATCCCAAATTTTAAAAGAAACATTTATTTTAGAAGCTTCAGCACCAAATGAAAATGTTAGGGGAAAAGAAATTTCATTTCGTGTATTGAAAAACGAGAAGATTGGTTCTTTTAAAGTATAATTTGCCTAAATTCTGTTTTTAATAAAAATAAAACCTTGCCTTTGTAAAAAGAGATAATTGCTTGTTTCCTTTCTCCCAACGCTTGATAACATCTAGCAATTTTCAGATACAGAAGACCCTGCAAGAAAGAAATTAAATTTCAATGTCGAATTAACCTGATAGTACAATAATGATGATGAAAAATACATTAACCTGATTAGCCTAATATAACTAATATTGATTTTTTCTTAATATTTTTATTTATAACTACTTAAAAGTCAAGTTTACTATCAAGTTTGACACCCAGCGAGGGTGCCTCCCACTAATAGTCACTATTCTAGCCATACCACTATCCAATGTAGCACTCTCTACACCCCTGGCGCCCAGGACTAGACATCTAAAGCATGTCACGGGTGATCTGACATATGGTGGCCCAACAAATCTAAAATAAGCTTTGATACTATCTTAGAATTTGGATTAAGCCTAACTCAACCCCGCAAAACCGACTTTGTATGGTGAGTGTTATCTTTCACTGATAACTAATACTTTGGCCATACCACTATTGAATGTGAAACTCTCAGCAAGTATATGGAATCATAATGAGCAAAAAAGTAAATAAAACAAACACAATCAAATTGTAAACAATGAAGTTTTTCATTTTATCCAAATAAATAATGTGATTCCTCTAACATACCCTTCATCCCTCCAAAAGACTCGATCAATACTAATATCAGGCAGCAATAAAAATAGATTACGGGGGAAAACACAAAGGAGATGATAAAATGCAAAATGAGGAGAGAGAAATAAACTTATTGAAACAGATCTCTAGTTTTCATAACATTGACCTTCATCTATTATATTAAGATTATGATATGATGACTAAACGATCCTTATATTCCCCAATAATTAACCAATAAAATATTCATAAAAACTCCAGGTCACTAAACATTATGGCACAGAATACACAAGCTTCCAGCTTGTTAAAAATATAGAAACCTCTTCTTACAAAAGTGTAAAATTCAACTACGACAAAACTAAACTAAACTAAAACCACCAATCTTGCCAAAATTGTCAACTAGCACTTAAAAGTCAAAACCCCATATGTCTTTTATTGACAGTTCCTAGAAGTCTGCAACCTATTAATCCTGGCAGATCTCTACTAATAAAATCAAGTTGACTGCAAAATCAAATTACCCGAATAAAATCAAAATAGAAAATTACAATTGATAGGAATGAGTTACCATACATCTTCATTTTTACTATTTCCTTCCAACATCTTAAAATAATTCAATGCAGAATTATAATGTCCAAGACCCATAAATGAGTCTGCGACCTCGGTGATCGACTCAACATGCTTGCTTGCATTCTCTGGTTTCAAATCATTGAAAAAAACCTGTTAATCATGTACAAATGTAAGTAATGCATACAAATAACATAAAACCAAAATAAAACTCATAATTCTACATGCATTTCATCGTTGTATTAACTGAAGCTAATGAGAAACAAAAAAAAAATGATATGCTGACGAGCTTTGGAGAGGGGAATACAAAGACAAAAACCTAAAATATAATTTTCTTTGCTTTCACAAAAGAAAAGAAGAGTTTTTTAACTAGAAAGCCAAAAAGATAACATGACAGAATACAAGAGGTATAATTAAAAAAACTGGAACAACAGGAAAAAAATCTCCACAACATAAAAAAAAAAAATCAAAACCAATTATGAGAATCTCTTTCAAACTTCAACAATGATATACAAGATGGAGATAATTTTGTGGATAATAACAAAGCTTTGGTTACATTCAAACAATATTATCCATTAAACAGGTGGGAAAAAAAACATCCACATGGAAAATTTGAACAAAGTTACAAGTGAAAGTCTTTAAAAAATTCAGACTTTGGAAGTGCTATACAGTATGGGCATATAATCACGGATAATAACAAGCGGTAGGAGAGAAAATCAAAGCTAATCGAGAAAGCCCAAACACAATAAACCGAACAAAGTTAATTCAATCAGAAATATGCATGCAACGCACCTGAGCCATTTCCAAGTTTCCAAGATGAACATGGCAGATTCCAGCTTTAACTTTCAAATTTAAGGGCAATTCTTTTCCAACCACTTGAGATTGTTCTATGTACTGAAGAGCTCTGTCATGCGCCTTTATTTCCATCAATATGGCACCAAGTAGATCAACTACACTTGCATTTACTCCATCTGGTTTATTCTTCAGATAGTCTTCGAGAATGCAAATTGAGTGTTCAACTTGACCACACTTTTGGTAGTACTAAAAGTAAGCAGTAAAAATTCATTTAAATTTCAATATCAAAAGTCAACCGAAAAATATCTATTTGTATAAAAAAATATATGAGCTCAAAAGCATACGGACTAACCTTAGCTGCTGCTTTTAGTGCATCAACATTTTCACAACAAAGTTGATATACTTGTTCATATGCCTCAGCAGCTTTTTGATAATTTTGACTTTCAGCATAAAGCATTGCTTGATGACTCCTAAGACTACTATCTTGGGGGTCTGCTTTTATTGCTTTCGAAATACAATAACTGGCTTGACCAATATCATCTTGTTCTCTGCATTTGAAAATGGTTCCCTACTTAGTAACTGCCCATTTCTTCGAAATATAAACTGATTGTTTAAAATGAAACCATGCACTAACTTAGTTTTGTTAGAAAATGTAAGAGTAAATCATTTAGATCATTTTCTAGTTTCAGTTTACTCTCAAAGCTTGCTTAGCAAGACTCATTGTATACCAGATGTGTGCCATTTATTGCTAGCTGTATGACAGGTCACCATAATTCTGAGTTAGTTACAGTGACATAGAGTTAGGAGTTTAAAGAGTGCATATATATATATATATATATATATATATATATATATATATATATCAGAGTGCACCTCAATGTCATCGATCAATCAGTTCTTCAGGAATTTCAGGAAAATAGATGAAATTCTATAGATTATGAGCATTGATGATTGGCTCAACTTGTTGACCCCAAATCACAAAGTTCTTTTCGTCGAGTTTTTCAGAAATTTTCAATTGAAATTTGACGAGGGAAATCGTCGTCGGACGGAGGAATATAACCATCGCCAAAGTAGGGCGTAGTGATGAGGTGCTATATGTAAAATCAGTTATTTAAGAGTTACGTAAATGTATTTGGGATAATTATAGGGGATATCTGGGAAGTTTAGCACACCTTTTCTTTTGTTTTGCAATAGACAGACTGAGAACTATTTTCTCAGACAAGAGCCTCAGCTCTAAGACTGGCAGAGAAGTTGATATATTACATCTATGTGTTGTTTACTCAATTGAATTCAATAAGTTTCTGTCATAAACCTTATCATTTTTAGAGTGATACAGCTGAATACTTCCAGAAAAGTAACTTTTAAGAAAAAACAATGGAAACAAAAACGAATAACCATCTTACATGGACCACACATAAAGCGTCTTCCAAAGCGTTGGATCTTTTGGAGTCAAATGAGCAGTAATCATGTAAAAACCCATTTCATTTTCGTGATCCCCAATTGCACCATGGACAAGTCCAAGGGTGTGATACGAGTCAGGTAAATTTGGTTCCAGCCTGACAACTTCATGCAATACAGATATAGCCTGCAAAAAAACCAACATAGCATTGTATTAACTAATTTTCAAAAACCTAACATAACAATATTATGTTAATGTATATCAAGCTTAAACAAACACAAACTGTGAAAAATCAGAAAAATTTAACATCAAACTTTAATGCAATCTAACATTAACTGTTCCGCTTCTTATTATGAAAGTTGGGCCAAATAAAAATGGGTACTCTTAGAAATTTGTGTTGGGTCTAACTCAACCCTACAAAACCGGCTTGTAAGATGAAAGATGTCTCTCACTCGTACATACTTTTTAAGGCTAAATCACATCTGTTCAGGGACTCTCAACACACCTCTCTCATGCCTTGGCTTCGAGTGGTCTTATAATGGGTTTCCCGATGGATTTTAGATAGGCACATAAACCATCTTATAATTTGTGTTTGGCCAAACTCAACCCTACAAAACCATCTTGTAACATGAGGAATGGCTCCAATTTATAAACATGTTTCAGGCTCTATCATATCTGATGTGGGACTTTGATAGGAACCTGCAAGGTCAAAATGGGTTCAAGGATGGAGAGTTAAAGTTAGTTAATAAGGTGGCACCAACTGTCATGTGGATGGGGAGAGGAAAAGGGAATAAAATCATTCATTCAGAATTATTAATGATGTGACATTGATTGTCATGTGAATGGGGATATAAAGGAGAGGAAAGACTAGAGAGTGAGGCATTCAAAAAGTTTTTCAAGGGTTGTTTAGGAGAAGTTCTCTCTGGTCTAGCAGCTTAGCTCTGATAGGAGTTCTTTGAACTCTGGTTTATCCTCTCTATTTTCTGTTTTCATGATTGTAAGAGCTTTGAGCACACCATTTTTCCAGTTAAAAAAATACATTGTCACCTTCAAATTTCAGGGTTCTATCAGACTTTCAACAAGTACTGTTCAAAAAGCATTTCAGTAGACAAGGATGCAACTTGTAGTTGTGTGTTGTTGTTGGAGGAAACTTTGTCTCTTCGAAAAGGTAAACATTTTGTTGTAGCAAGATCAAAAGTGGGTTTGTGTGAATACATAATCAATTTGATGAACTTGAATTTTGATATAATCGGAACAATAGACTTGAATGCCAAAACCTATAGATTGCTAGATGACATAATAATGTACCATTTTATAACGGCCATTTGCATAGTGAACGTAGGCATCACCCAACATCTGCGATATCTTTTCGTCAAGTTTCTTCTTTGATCCTTTTTGCCTACCTCTTTTTTTTGACCTCTTCTGGAATATAAACAATATTGAAAAGGTGAATGTAGTTATGATAAAGGCCAATAATCAAGCGAATCCATAATATGTAATTGAGAATGTTCATCTTTTTCACACTC
>Ga0315914_1001237_pt1 | contig 37392 bp, 24 predicted proteins | sample MpolenodulesMG_FD_203920 | JGI IMG/M metagenome (GOLD analysis project Ga0315914, IMG submission 203920) | Medicago polymorpha root nodule microbial communities from Los Angeles, California, United States - elongated nodules | ecosystem: Host-associated > Plants > Roots > Nodule | place: USA...
TATATATATATATATATATATATAGTTTTTATTTTCAAAGGAAATTAGTATTCTTTTTTTGGTAGAACATAGGAAATCGTATTTTTTCTTTGTGATGTCCGGGGTTCGAACCCCAGACCTTGCATATATTATGCATTGTCCTTGCCAACTGAGCTAACCTAATGGGGACATAGAATAGTAATTAACTAGAAGGTGAACATTTATATATGATTTGATTGTAAGACATACATGTGAGATAATACGATTTACCTGCTAGTTAAATGCGACATACATGCTTGACCCAAAAAAAAATGCGACATACATGTGAAATAATATACTCCTTCCGTCTTAAATTATAAGTTATTTTGGGGAATTTTTTTTTTTATCTCAAATTATAAGTCGTCTTACAATTTCAATGAAACATTAATGTTGTTTTTCTATTATACTCATAACTATTTATTACGCTCTCTTCTTTCAATTCTTTAATTTATCTTTCTCATGATATCATTTATCAAGGATAATTTGGTAAAACAACTCATAATTTCTCTTTCCTATACAAAATTAAGTACATTTCTTAATACATGTGACTTATAATTTGGGTCGAAATGAGTATGATTTAAAATTCATGTGTAACATTCATGTTATGGCTATATAGCTCACCAATTCATTTCGAGTGACACGATTTATTTACAGATTCACTTAAAAAATAGCTAGATTGTAGGGATTTTAGATAAGACCGTTGTTTTTTCATCCTAGCTGTTTGTCTGCATGCCCTAATTTTTTTGGGACAAACTTAGGTACAATTCTTTAGGTGCTTTTCATATGGTTCTTAACTAAAAATACAACTTTTTTTGGAGATAACAAACTTTGAGATAATTATGGATTTAAGGAAATCATGGTGAATTTAGTTAAGAACCATACAAAAAGCATTTGAGGAATTGTACCTAAGTTTTTTCCTTTTTTTTCCTTCTAAAATACAATTTGTTCAGATTTTACAATCAGAACCATATTTTAGGGATATTTTTCATTTTTTTTTCTTCTAGAAAATAAAACCATCTAAAATATTTATTTATTTCCATACCTAGGACACTGACCCATTTGGAGCCTTTGCAACCAACCATGCACCTAAATCTGTTGAAACTAACTGTTTCTGAACCAAAACTCAAAACAACTAGCAAGACTCTATTTGCCTATTAAAACGCAGCAGCAACAACAACTAGCAAGCTCTGAGTCCTAGTAATAACAGAATGAGGCGCCGCGACAGTTTTCAGCCTAATAAGACAATTTTGCCAACCCAAGTCCTTAGGTCCATTACATGAGCTTTTGTTGAACTACAATCTTTGCCCATAATGAAACTTAAATTGTAGGAATTTTTTACTGTAATTGAATGATAGAGATGCTTTGAAGTTTGAGGTTAGCTACAATTCACCTAGACAATATCATATTTATTGTGGTTCATTGTAAAGGATATTTTTTAGAACTGTAAAAAGCTTTCGGATTTAAGTATAGACATGATTTTGTTAGGTATGTCATTTTTTTATATATTCAGGTGGACATAAATATCACTAAAGAAGGAGGCGCATATGAACTTTTTAGCTGACTCATTAGATGGAAGATTGACACTTAGGTCAACGGATATTAAGATGTACAAATGGATATGAGGAAAGCATGTTTGTGTAGACTAGACTGAAGTTTCACCACCTGTGAGATTAAGAATCTGAGCTTTTACCGTAGAACAAACAGTCCTAAAAGCTGCATCAAGTATAGTGGTCAAACATGAGAAATCGTATTCTAACGATCAATATGTTTTTATACAATTTACATTTGAAACTTTTGCCTTTTTAACACCAGAGATTGTAGACTTTTTACATAACGTTTAAATGGTCATGCATAACAATATTATATTTCTAAGGTCCGTGTAGGTAAAATGTTATAAATTTATATAATTGGGAAACCAAAATTCGAATTTTACAAATAGAGAGACAAAAATCTGGAATCAAATAAATAGTGGTGAACATCTACGATTAATAAGCCAATAAATAAATTCTTTATTCATATTCGCTCCTTGCAAAGTTTTTCAAAATAAACTATCTCTCCCTCTCTCTCATAGTTATTAATATACACACATAGCCCAAAATGAACCTACTATGAAATAAAAATAAAAATAAAAATAATATTTATTCGAAATCAAATTAAAAAAGTTAAAAATGATAATTCAGCTAAAAAAAGATAAGAGATAAGCAAACAAAAGTATGAAACTTCTTGGCTTGACAATAAAAACTTAACACTAAGTTGTTTAATGTGGACGAATTAATTGTTGTCCAGACAAGAATGAAAGAGCTGGAAACTTGTACGCGTCTACATAGTAGTATTTTAACACGATCCAAATTATTGATTTTTAACACGAGGCTTACTATTAAGTGTAGAATATAGTATACGTAGTATTTTTCAGAAAGTGAAAATATAGTAGTAACTAACGAGAGTATAACCCTCCCTCTCCAACAAGCCGACCCTAGTTTTCGGTTTTGGACCAATTCTTGACCTGAAATCACTCCTCTTCATCTTTTTCTCTCTATTTCAGTCTAAATAAGTGATTTTCACATAGATCTAGGTTTTTTCTTTGTGATTTCATCATCTAAGCGTCGTGGTTTGTTGTTCGTCGTCTTGTGCGGCGTTGTTTGATTTCCCGTCTTTGTGTGGTGTTCATTTGATTCATATTGAAAGATTCGATTGTTCAATCAAAGATTTGGGCGTCAACGTTGCAGATACGGATGTCATGGATATTCCGGTCACTTTAATTTTATCATATATTTTTGTAGGCATTATGTCGTTATATGCTATTAACTTGGATGTTGCGAGTTTGTTCGTAGATTCATCCCTTACGTTTATAGCGGTATTGAATGATGTAATCTCTTGATTTGAATGAAAGAATATCATTTTGTTTTTGTCAAAAAACTAACGAGAGTATACAAATATTATTAGGGTTGGAGATAAGGTAACGTGAATTCAAATTTCTTTTTTGAATTAACAATTAATTAATACTCCCTCGGTCCCAAATTATAAGCAAAAAAAAGCTCATTTTTTTTTGTTTCAAATTATAAGCAAAAAAGACTAACTTTTATCATATTTAATTATGTTTTTTTCAAAAAATCATCTTTTCTAAGGAGAAATTAAATGTAATTTACATTCATTATGTTCTCTCTTTCATTTTCTCTATAACTAATAACCAATAAAAATTGTTTTTACATCTTTCTATGAAACTTATTCCAAGGATAACACAAAAAGTTGTACTACAAACTACAATATTTTAGTTTTCTAAGTTTGAAAATATTTTTTTTCTTATAATTTGGGACGGAGGGAGTAATAATTATACTATACATTCATCGTTTAAAAATTACACGATAATTAAGAAGTATATCCTATTATAACTAGTATCTTTAGTAGTATTTAGTAATTAACTAGAAGGTGTACATTTATATAAGATTTAATTGTAGTATTTTGCTGTCTTATACAATGTTAACATATTGGAAGCTTAATTTACTTACATTTTAAACCAGAGTTTAACGAAAAAATAATTAATATCTGTAGTGTAAACGTTGCTTCCTAACTAAGCCATATCGTGATGTGGTGGGTTTGTTATGGAATTGGATGATATACATACTTATATAGTATCGAGTATGACAAGTCAATAACGTATTGGTAATGCAATTATGGGACTCATCATCATGCACGCTTTGTTTTTTATAAATAGATGAATTGATACACCAATTACCATCAATCTACAAATTGTACGTAAAAGACCAACCCTTGCTAAAGTTTTCCTTAATATATGAGTTCTCTAATTTATATTTTTCTTGTGGTCCTTGTTCCTCATGTTGTTCTTGCTAGAGGAATTAGGAGAAGTGAAGAAATAATATTTGATCAAAATTACAAGGTCACATGGGGTGACAATCATGTTATTTCCATAAACCAAGGGAAAGAAATTCAGCTCACAATGGATTACTCTTCAGGTTATAGTCAACCATTCATTATCCCTCGATTATTCTTTCACTCTCCTTTTAAATTCCACGTATATATCTTTAGTTTCCTCTTCCCATAAACAAATCACACACACATATAGACACACATATCATGTTTTCATTCACTACATGCTCATATTTTCAACTAAGAAGGTTGTTTTGGAGTTATAAGGAAATAATTGCATTGGTTACCTTCAAATGATGAATTAGGTCATATCAAAATCAAAGAAAATTTAGTTAAATTATAACAGCAAAAATTTGCAACTGAAATTTAGCTCTAATTAATTAATTTTGTCATTAATTAAGTGTTAGTGAAGTCAAAATTGAAATCCGTTATTTGGTATCTAATTTAATAGTATTGTTAATGCAACTTTTTCTTACTACTAAAATCAACCTATCCTATTGATTAGAATTGTTAAATTTTATGGACATATGCACTACATGCAGTGTAAAGATATAACAAACTCATTGATCATTCTACAATAATAATAAATATTGAGATATTATTCCAGAAGTCCTAGCTCAACTGACAAAATGCCGAAATTGTTAGGCCGGATGCCATGGTCGGGGCTCGAATCCGGTACCTCCACTTGTGTGTGTTTGTGAATTTATAATGGCTTTGTCATTTCGTTTATCTAAAGAAAAAAAGATATTGAGATATTATTGAGTATGTAACACATACAGATGGCCATTATTATTAAACTCAAAAAATATATTGGATTTGTAACATACTCAATAACAAAGAGTATAAGGGGTACTCTAACCCTGAAACAAACATGGAATGGAAAAGTAATTAGAAAAGTTGTTACAACTCTATTTTAAAATTAAGGTTTTTATTCATTCTTCAAAATATTATTAGCTTGATTCAAAGAGATTGGTTTCATATGGATTCTCATTACTTAAGAGAAGACAATAGGGCCGAAAATTGTCTTTTTTGGAAGGTGCATTCGTCATCTACAACCATTTTGTGACAATTTTCTTTATACTCACATTATATGTTTTTACTTTATCTCTCTATAACTTTAATTTTCGTGTCAAAACCTACTTTTTCTTTATAAATTTATAGTTGTCTAATAAGTTGTTTATCAAATGGTTGCTCAAATAACACATCTTCTTGTATTACTCAATTCCTAAGTACTATACCCTTTTTTGAATTGAAAAAAAGGTTATAGTTTGTGATCATCAATTTACCTATGCCTAAATTAACATACACATCAACTAAAAGATAATTTTTTTAAATTACGATAAATAAATTTAGATTAAGGAGAAACACTTTATGTAAAGTCATGAAGAACCACCAACCTCATTAAAAAGAAACTAAGTGTGTGAACAAAATAGGCAACGCTAAAGAACGATTGATAATATTGAATAAAATGAGTTTACATGAATGAAATATGAGTATTTATTCAAAGAAAACACAAATGTATGTTGTGTATAATTTATTTTTTTGAGGGGATGTTATATGTACTAGGACGTGATTTTGTTTTGGTAAATTTGCTTGGTCATGTGATCCTTCCCACTACATGTTCATCATAACATAGAAAATGGAATTACATCGGTGAATTTCAATCCATGTAATGAGTTTTTTTCTTAAATGAAACTAAATACCGCTAATATTTGTACTTTTGCTTCTTATATTCCTCAAACACCACTAATGACAACCAAAATTTAGACACCGAAAAATATAAAACATGTCTTTAATTTTGTCGCAATCAAATTTGATGACCTTTTTTTTAATAAGTAGATAAAAAAAGTAATATTCAAGTACTACCAAAAATAGGGGGCGACTATATAATTTGTAATTTGGTTGGTTAGTACTAGACTTAATATATATATTTTTAATAAAGACTTGATATATATTTGTTTTTGCTGGTTTGCTTTTATGCCTCAAAAAAAAAAAAAAATAGGGTCAGGCTTTGCATCCAAGTTAACTTATGGCTCTGGATTATTTCATATGAGGATCAAAGTTCCAGGTAGAGACTCTGCAGGGGTTGTCACAGCTTACTATGTGAGTTCTTTCCCCTTATTTTGATGGAATGATATCTAGATAAAATTTAATTCTCATCTCATGCTATAAGGAGGAAGTTGTCCTTTTTTCAATCAATTGTCTTTAATAGACAATCTCATTTTTTCAAATAATTTTTTTATCAATATTTTTCATATATAGTTACCCACATATATACATTCCGACCATTAAAAAAAAAGTTTGATTTAAACTTTTAAATATGGAAAATTCGGGATTCTAACATTGATCCTTGCAAATAATGTCCTTAATAATTACCGACTGAGCTACACTCGCGGAACTTTGATCAATTGTCTTTAATAAATATTTAATTGTTTCATATTATTTATTTTGTGTGTAGCTGATATCACAAGGAGATAGTCACGACGAGTTAGACTTTGAATTTTTGGGGAACAGAGAAGGGAAGCCATATGCATTACAAACCAATGTATGGGCAAATGGTGAAGGGGATAGAGAGCAAAAAATCCACCTTTGGTTTGATCCCACAACTGATTTTCACGACTACAAAATTCTGTGGAACCCACATCAAATTGTGTAAGACATATGTTCATGCCCCATTGACTCTTCATATACATGCATAGTTCTGTTTGGAATATATGTAGCTAGTTAATACACCTTTCAATCAATTTTAGTTCTTACCTAAAAAAAACGTTGATGATGTTTAGGCCCCAATTTTGATGATTTTGGTGATTTTGAAACAAATTGAAGAATAATTAAACATGAATGATTTTTTCTTAAAAAAACATGAATGATTTTCTTTTTTCTTTTTTGTGTATGTCAAAACTATACTTGATAAAATGATGTCTATAGAAATTTAAGACGCATTAGTCTTTTTTTTGTTAACGCTACGGTTCCTAGAAGAAAAGACTATAGGAATACGAAATTCGACTGGAAAGTAAATAAAATCTGACCAAGAATTTAAAACACATTAATCTACCTCTTAGAGTATGTATTTACTGTTATTTTTAAATAAATTAGTTACTTGTATTAGATTTCATTCGTCTGTTACAAATTTAAAACAAGTGACAATTTAAAAAAAATATAAAATAGGGTCATATAAAGCATTTTTTTTCCGTAGCTTCTCCAAAAAAAAATTGATAACTTATTTGTTTAAGTGGCTTTTGATACACATGAAGAAACACACACTAACTTTTATTTTTTATAAAAATAATAAATCTATAAATTATTGAATGTAAAAATCATTTATTTTATAAATTATATAATAAACAACCCTTAGTAGAATGGGTGAACAAGTCTGAAACTACACTATATTGATTTATGAAATATATAAATCAATCTAATCAAAACTTGGCCTGGTAGATTTTAGAAATATATAAATCAAATCTAATCAAAACTTTGGCTTGCTAGATTTTATGTGGACAATATCCCCATTAGGGTATACAAGAACAATAGCAACATTGGAGTGGGATACCCATCAAAGGCAATGCAAGTACAAGCAAGTTTATGGAATGGTGAAAATTGGGCAACAGATGGAGGGAAAGCCAAAATAAATTGGACATATGCACCTTTCAAAGCAAACTTCCAAGGATTTGATGTTAGTGGATGTCAAAGTCAAAGCTTAATTGATTCAAATTGTGCTTCTAATAACTATTGGTGGAATGAACAAAAGTTTTGGCAATTGGATCCTGCCGGACAAAGACAATATGAAAATGTAAAGGAAAATTATGTGACATATGACTATTGTAAAGATAGGCATAGGTTTCCTACACCTCCCTTAGAATGTCTACATTGAAAGAATGTTAATACGTCATTGCCAGTGGCGTATCCAGGACCCTGGACTAGGGGGTGCAAAGTTGTTGGTAGAAATTTTTACTTGCTTGGTTTATAATTTTTATAATATATTCACACCTGCGCGCAGTTTTATAATTTTAATTTTCTACCTAAAGTGTTATTAAAGACAGTTTTATAATTTTGGGGGCCTAAAGAGACATGGAAAGGGCCTAAAAAAAACCTCCCAAAAGTTTGGTGGCCCAACTGTCCTCTAAGCCCATAATGACATAATGCACACGAACGTTTCTTTCTAAGCCCCCTTAAAATCTCTTGGGCCCCCCAAAATTCCCATTCCACCCCATGTTCTATACCCCAAAACAGTTAACTTTGTTCCGGGAGATAACTCTCGGAAGTGTGTTTCCATCATATGAGCAACAATCATATATCCAATAAATATCCTCTATAAAACGCCAAAGCAGTGTATAGATTGAATGTGAACACCATATGTGAAGGAATTTATCCCTTGAAAATAACCACCTGGAATGATAATAAAGACACAAATGCTTAATTTAATTTTGCTGAAGTGAATAAAATACTAGTTATTAGTTGATTATGTATTGCTGACCGAAGAATGCCAAGAATAAAGAGTTGCAATGCTCTAATTAATGCTTTACAAGTAGCTTGTGTTCTATGTTGCCTTCTCTTAGAATCTTAAAAAATAAAATAAAAAAATACATATGGGAGATAATTACAGAACCAGAACCCACTTGTTCGTATCTTCTCTGCTTAAAATCTAAAAAAACTACCTCCGGAACATAGGTCTCGGAATGCTTGGGGATATATCGTTTGGATAAATAGAATAGGGATAAAAATGGAATATTAGTGGGCCTAAGAGATATTGAGGGGCTTCATTTCACGTTCTGCTCCTCTTCTTTCTGTGACCTGCCACACTTATATCTCACTTCTTTTTCTTCCATTTTTCATTTCTTTGTGAGAGCATTAGTGGTTTGGTGGTGCAAAAAGAATTTCTTAGGGTGTGCAAAGTGCAAAAAATTAAGATTATAAGTGCAAATTTTAAAAGTTCAGGGTGTGCAGGTGCACACCCTCGACTACACCTAGATCCGCCCCTGGTCATTGTACACATGGACTAAAAAACTACTGGCTATGAAATTTAACTATATACGCCATATGTTAGAGATGTTCTAGATATATAAAATGAGTATTGTTTACAAAAATCTTTAATGAGAAAGCCTATATTGTTTACAAATTTAAAATTTTGAACTATTCTTTGTAACTAAATTCAAAATTAGCCATAATTGAAATTGTTAAAAAAAAAAGAAAACAGAATAAGAAAATTGATAACCGGGATACAAGAGATATGAATATTAATTATTTCTTCATTTATTCAAAATCAAATCAACTACATAAAAGAAATTATATTTAGTTGACATTTGCTTGTATTTTGAATCATCGAAAAGTTTTTTTTTTCTTTTTTCTTCACATCTTCAAAATCGGAATTACATATTTTCATATTTTAAAAGTGCTATTTTTTTTTCTTTAATTTTCAACACTATTAAAAATACACATCTCTATATTATATATGTATGTATGTGACAATCATTCAAAATCATCTCTCATACAAGTTTGTATTTGATTTTCCACAATTTATAGGAGAAAAACTTTTTTCATAGTCTCAATTGTATTTAGTTAGGGCAAGATATAGTTTTAAGTAGAAGCAACAACTAAAATATGCAATAAACAAGAGTAAACAACACATATTTTGGATTGTGTCATGATTGTTTTGGACTTTTGGTGCATTGTAATTGGTGTGGGAGCCTTGGTTTGAAGCCACAATGAAAGGTTCAGTAGGTGCTTTGTGTTTTTGGAAGCAATGCAAAGTTTTTAGAGACTATTAGCACCGGAGTAGCTTGTATTATGATAGTTTGGTACCGGTGTTTTTCATATTGGCAGTCAACTTGTTGTTCTTGGCAGCTAGGGTTTCTTAAGGGTGTGTTCTTCATGTTTGAACATTGCACTATATTATTCTGGGACGGTTACATTTTATTTTCTAATAATATCTTTATTTTAGACACATATCTTTTATTTCTGTAAAACATATTTCTTTCTATAAACTACAAATTCAATATAAAGCCCAATATAGTCAAACCCCCACAGACAAACCCTGAAGCTCGCTCGTTCATGGCGGAACTTCTGCACACTGTAGTAGTATAGTAGTATTCTGTACACATCACTACTCACACAGCAGAGTTCCAAAGTTAGCAAACAACGATGACTTTTGCTCCAACAACGATTCTCTCTCTTCTTCTCTTTGTTCCGATGATTCTATCATCGTCTTCGGCAGCAAAAGTAGTAGATGAAGAATTTTCAGAGGAGTTGCTACTTAAACCCTTACCTGATCGTAAGGTTCTCTCACATTTTCACTTTCAAACCAAAGCTCCTATACATGAAGATTCCTTCGCACGTCACCACCACCTCTTTCCTAAATCCACTGCTCAACTGGTGTGTATGCACTTTTCTCTTTTCTCGCCAATTTTAGGCTTAATTGCACTTTTGGCCCCCTATCTTTCCAAAAGTTGCGATTTTGGCCCCTAACTAATTAAAATACAAAACAGCCCCTATGTATTGGATCTTTGGCAGTTTTGGCCCAAGACCACTTTTGACTTAGTCTTCCGCTGACGTGGCAGTGGCACTCACATCCCTTAAGATAGGGGGCCAAAAGTGCAATTAAGCCTTAATTTTATTGTAGGGTTAATTATCTTAGGGTTTTGCTAGAAGACACTCTTTATGAAGGTGTCTTTTAGCAAGTTATCCAATAAGCATTTGTTAAAAGACACCAACTAATTTTTATGAAGGTGTCTTTTAGTAAGTTATAACTAAAAAGTTGATGATCACAACTTGAGGTGTGGATTGCTAAAAGACACTTTCATGTGTGTCTTATAGCAAAATCCATTATGTTGTTAGTATCGTTGTGTAATAAGTGTAACTTATAAGTCCCGCATTGTTAGAAAGGTGGAGGTTGAATATTTATAAGCTAAAGAACCAATAAACTCATTGTCTTTTAAAAGTGTGATGTCTTTCACGTGTATGATAATCGAAGTCCAATGTGAATGACCCCCCCAGCTCCTCCCCGTGATCCAACAATTAGTAAAATTATCTTCAAGTTTGTTTTTGGTGTATATAGTCACTTTTTAGTTCTAAAAATCACAAAACTGCATCCTCTTAGATTTATTCCCTCCTTAGTCTTTACTTCAGGGACTAAACATGAGAAAGCATGTTCTGACAATCAACAAGTTTTAATACCATTTACGTTTGACATTTTTGACTTCTTAGCACCAGAGACTGTTAACCCTTCTCATAGAGTTAAAAGGGTCACATGTCTCCTAGGTCTATGACTGTTGTGTTTACGAGGATTGATTTTGTCATTATAAAGGCTTAATGGCGCGGCTTGTTGCCCACTTACCTTCCATTGATATGTGATTTTCATGTATATAAAAAATAATACGAAGAAAAAAATTTGTTTTATTTTGCTCTTTTCTGACTTCTCAGATTTTTTTTCCTGAATATACTAATTAACATGTGGATTGGTGTTGGATGATCAGGTTAAGAAATATCACATTAAAGCAATGGAGTTATCTTTCACACAAGGTCGATGGAACTATGAAAGGTGGGGTGGATTTGATCCAATATCTAGCCAAAATGCAAAGCCTCCTGGTGTTGAATTGTGGGCAGTCTTTGATATCCCTCCTAATCAGGTCGATGCTTCTTGGAAAAACTTAACCAATTTTCTGTCGGGTCTCTTCTGTGCTTCAATAAACTTCCTAGAGTCTTCTAGCTCTTATTCTGCTCCTAAATGGGCATCGCAGTCAGCCTTAGGTAGTTTAAGATATGGCACATTGCCGCGTGAAGCTGTCTGTTCAGAGAATCTTACTCCATGGTTGAAACTTCTTCCTTGTCGCAACAAAGCTGGACTTTCAGCTTTAATGGATAGACCAACTATTTACGGGAGTTTTTATCATTCACAGCGATTGCACTTGACAGCATCCAGAGCTCCTGCAGATGGGTTAGATTCTGGAGTTATTCTAGAACAAACACTTACAGTTGTACTTCAGCCTGATATTCAGACAGCTGGTATCAGTTATCACGATGAAATAAAGATTCAACCAAGCTGGTCTCTGAGCTCAATATTTGGACGAAAAATCAATGGAAGATGTGTTCTTGCTAAATCGAGTATTGTCTACCTACAAGTGGAGAGAGGTCTAGTCTCTCAACTTGAGAACATCCAGAAGAATACTGCTGCATATGCTGTTAATTACACAGATACAGAAATGTTGAGAAGGAATCTTGGCTTTGATTTATCTATTATGCCAGATAAGATTCATAGAGAACTGGGAAAGAGCTCATCAATTCTGTATGAATATTCGATCAAAGGGTACAATGATACCGAACAATTTGATTTAGGCCTAACATGGAAGTATCCAGTTGTTTGGTCCTCCTCCCATGCACCTTTCTATGCCAGTAGATTTTTAATGGGAAGTGGAAATGAAAGGGGTTCGATTGCAATATCCTTGAAGTCTACAGATTTGACCAAGAGCTTCATTGCAACCAATAATGTTGAAGAGAAGTGTAATTTACAAGTTAATGTTCTACAAATTGTGCCTTGGTATATTAAGGTATACTATCATACCTTACAATTATTAGTAGATGGAAAGCCTCAAGCAATCGCAGACTTTGTTGAGAAAATGAGTGTTTCACCTTCTGAAGACAAAGTATCATCAGGAATGATGGAGCTGATCCTCAGATTTCCTTGTGAGATCAAATTGGCTGTATTAAATATAGAGTTTGATAAGGTGTGTTCAAATTCTTATTTTCGATTGTATTTCTTTTTCTTCTGGACATTTACATCACTTCTGGATATTCATCAACTTGTACTGCATAGGGCTTCTTGCACATTGATGAATACCCTCCAGATGCTAATCAAGGACTTGATATCCCATCAGCAATAATAAGCTTTCCTGACTTCCACGCTGGTTTGCAATTTTCTGATGACTCTATAAGCAAGTCACCAATGCTGTCTAAATTACAGGTTATTTGAATCTCTGTTCTTGTTTTGCTCATAACCCCAGTAAATGTAAGATTACCGTCATTCTTACCAGTCTGGATCTTTAATGTAGGAAAAGAGCCCTGTTCTCTCATACACAGAAGTTTTGCTCGTACCCATGGCAACTCCTGATTTCAGTATGCCTAACATGGTCATTACAATTACTTGCATAATTTTTGCATTGTATTTTGTATTCTTGCTAAAGGTACTTCAAGGACGGGTTGGAGATGAGGAAAGACTTTTGAAAAACAAAGGTAACTCTCGACTCTTGTAGTCCCAATATCTTGGGGTACAGGTAATTATATTGTGTATACCAATAAGCGACCCTATGATGGTGTTTGATAGACAAGTTAGAACAGGACAACACATGAGTTCTATTTTATACATGAGGCATATTGAAAGTATAATAGAACTATACCTAGAGTTACCAACAAGTATATTTTGCTTCAGCTAAAAATGTGCAAAGAAGTGAACATAATCCCAATATGAAAAAAAATAGTGCATGGTATGAGCTATATAGCTTTAGCTTTCATGTCTCTTTATTCGAACTCAGCTTCTGATAAATTGCATTTTTCTGCTTGTAGTTGCAAAAAAAGTTGTGTTCCTTTGTCGAGCACTAAATAAATTGTCTGCAAGGCTAACGAGGAGATCATCAGAGTCCACGCAACCACAACAATCATCCTCATCCTCGTCATTCTGTATTACTCCAAAATTGATTCTTAAATTACATTTGGTTGCAGGAATTGTTGTTGTATGGCAATACTGGTTGAAATGATACCATATGGTAGTGTTAGGTGTATTATATTCCTCGACCCAATTTTCTTTGGCTTCATCGAGCCTTCGCTTGAGACTCCATAGGATTACCCTATTGCCTGCCTCTGTCTAATCATTTTTCCATGTGTTCTATTTATGAATGATGACATCTGTATATTCTTATTAATTATTTTGGTTTTGATAAATAACATTATAACCATTTCATTAAAATTGAATTCATTTATCATTAATAACCACAAGAAACACATACACTCAATTTAATTCCAATCTTAGAAGGATGCAGAAGAAGATTGGACAAGAATGATGAAGAAGAAGCAAAGGAAGTGCAAGTTATTTTCAAAGTTTGTCAAAATGTCTAAGGCCAAAAAATCAATTTGGACAAGTTGGAAATGATGTTTTGTAGAAATACTACTGCTAAAAGCAAGGATAATTTTACTGAGTGGGTGACTATAATAACTACCAACTTATTTTAAATACCTTGCGCTACCTACTTATATACTTAGAATCAAATCACCTCTCCCACCCTCACTCACTACCAAAAAAATGAATCAAATTTTCAATTTTGTTACTGATAGAGTTTGGAACAAGTTAAGAGATTGAAGGAAAAAAGTATCTCTTTTGCTGGTAAAATCACTTGTTCAAGCTATAACAACCTACGTGATGAGCTGCTTCTTACTTTCAAAAGGTATTTGTTCAAGCCTTTACTTTCAACCAACACCATAAAAATATAGAAATCTTGTAAGAGGATACTACAAAGCAAATCGTGATGCGCGTTTGATTCTGAGCTCATTTATTACGGATTAAAAAATAAGTGATTTTGATATTCAATCATTTAAAAGTTATTTTTTTGAGATTTTATATATAATAAAACAGAAGCTATTTTTGTTTGTTTACCACGATAAAAATCATTTTTTTAAACAATTGTTTGGATACAAATGCATAAAAGTGATTTTTTATTATAAAATTACCATGAAGGACACTAAAAATAGGAAAATACATGGATAAGATTGGAATGTTAGTTTTTCTTCAAGATATCTTTATTAAAAAATATCTCTATATTAAGTAGAAAAAGAGTTTTTATCATCTCATTCAAGTGGTGTTTGGGATCTCATTTTCTTATATTTATTAATAAAAATTAAAAAAAAAGGCTAGGGCCCAAAATATATATAATTGGGCCTACATAAAGCCCAAAACACTAAACACAAGAGAAACTCTGAAGCTCGGTCGCACCGTGCGTTCATGGCGGAACTTCTGTAGCGAAAGTAGTCTGTACTCTGTACACATACATCCTCTCACAGCAAGTTTCAAAATTAGCAAGCAACGATGGCTGTTGCTTCAACTATGATCCTCGTTATCTCTCTTCTCCTCTTTCTTCCGATTCTATCATCATCGGCTACAGTAGCAGAAGAAGAATTTTCAGAGGAATTGCTACTTAAACCCCTACCTGATCGCAAAGTTCTCGCGCATTTTCATTTCCAAACTGAAGCTCCTATTGCTGATCATTCCTTCGCTCGTCATCACCATCTCTTCCCCAAATCCATTTCTCAGCTGGTGTGTCTTCTGCATTTTCCTCTTTCTCTCATTTTAGGGTTAATTATGTGTTTAATATCTATAATTATCACTAATTTTAAGGTTTTCAATATCAAGATTGTAAACCTTATTCGTTGCTCTGTGTATAATTGTTAATTTGGTAAGTTGTTAAATTTTGAATTCGTCAAAATTGAATACTAAGATCTAATATGATATGAAAATCAAGATACGAAGATAGGATATATCATGTTCGTTAAACCCTTCAGTTATATCTTAAACTCTTCTATGAGTCGAGTCTACATACGAGATTACCTAGACTCTCGGGTTTGACATGACAACCTTGTGCCGAGCAGAACCACTAGCTTCTCTGTTTGAATATCTAATAAATATGTCTAATCACTGACAGTTAATGTTACTGACTGACTCAAATTCTACCGAGGTATCTAACACATGTATATGAATGACCGTTTGACGAAGAGAGTTGAATGTCTAACACCATTGAGTTTAAGTTGTCTCGCCTTTCCTGTGACCATCAGTCTGCTTGTTAGTTCATATATGTACAATCTACTTTTAAGATCATTTCAAAAGTAAGATGTAATAAACTCGATAAAGCATGGGGAGATCATTCTAAGCTGAATTGACCATCTAAGTATTGTACTTTCAGTTCAGAACCTCAGATACAAATATAGTTTAGCCCTTCAATAGTTGCTTTGTTTCAGTAACTTTGCTCATTGATATTATGAAGGGATATGTATCTACGTGACTTTGTCTAAATCTAATACATATACAGAATGCAGTAGTGATGCAATAATTCTAACTGATTCATTTAAGTTGTATGGCTATGTTTTCTTCTCATCCATTTTGTCCTATGCTACTATGTAAAAGAATGTTGATAAGGAACTATTTTGTGCCTCTAAATTCTAACATATTCACACAAAAGGGAAATCCTTATGGGTTTTATAAATTGATATTCTAGTTTTGATTTTCTTTGCTTATGTTTTAGTATGTAGTATATGCTATGCTTTTGTGTTTTTCCTGTGAATTATAGAAGCATTATAATTTTTTTTTCTTGAATATACTAATTAACATGTGGATTAGTGTTGGATGGACAGGTTAAGAAATTTCACGTTAAAGCAATGGAGTTATCTTTCACACAAGGTCGATGGAACTATGAAAGATGGGGTGGATTTGATCCTATATCAAGCCAAAATGCAAAACCTCCTGGAGTTGAACTGTGGGCAGTCTTTGATGTCCCTCCACATCAGGTTGATGCTTCTTGGAAAAATTTAACCCATTCTCTATCAGGTCTGTTCTGTGCTTCAATAAACTTCCTAGAGTCCTCTAGCTCTTATTCTGCTCCTAAATGGGCATCTCAGTCAGCCTTAGGTAGTTTAAGATATGGCTCACTGCCGCGTGAAGCTGTCTGCACAGAGAATCTTACTCCATGGTTGAAACTCCTTCCTTGTCGAGATAAAGCTGGACTTTCAGCCTTAATGGATAGACCATCTATTTACAGGAGTTTTTATCATTCACAACGATTGCACCTGACAGCATCCAGAGCTCCGGCAGATGGGTTAGATTCAGGAATTATTCTAGAACAAACACTTACAGTTGTACTTCAGCCTGATATTCAGAGAGCCGGTATGAGCTCTCCCGATGAAATAAAGAGTCAACCAAGCTGGTCTCTGAGCTCAATATTTGGAAGAAAAATCAATGGTAGGTGTGTTCTTGCTAAGTCGAGTAATGTCTACCTTCAAGTGGAGAGAGGTCTAGTCAATCAACTTGAGAATCTCCAGAAGAATACTGCTGCATATGCTGCTAATGACACAAGTATAGACGTTTTGAGAAGGAATCTTGTCTTTGAAGTATCTAATACGCCGGACAGGGTTCATAGAGAACTGGAAAAGAGCTCATCTATTCTGTATGAATATTCAATCAAAGAATGCAATGACACTGAACAATTTGATTTAAGCTTAACATGGAAGTATCCAGTTGTTTGGTCCTCCTCACATGCACCTTTCTATGCCAGTAGATTTTTAATGGGCAGTGGAAATGAAAGGGGTTCGATTGCAATATCCTTGAAATCTACAGAATTGACCAAGGACTTCATTGCAGCCAATAATGTTGAAGAGAAGTGTAAGTTACAAGTTAATGTTCTGCAAATTGTGCCTTGGTATATTAAGGTATATTATCATACCTTACAATTATTAGTAGATGAAAAGCCTCAAGCAGTCACGGACTTTGTTGAGAAAATGAGTGTTTCACCTTCTGAAGACAAAGTATCACCAGGAGTGATGGAACTGGTCCTCAGATTTCCTTGTGAGATTAAATCTGCTGTTCTAAATATAGACTTTGATAAGGTGTGCTCAAATTCTTCTGGATATATCTTTTATATTAATTTTTCTTCTGGATATTTACCTCACTCTTGGTTTGATTGACCGACTCCGTAAGTTAATGTTATTAAACAAACTTAGAAATCTTAAGAAGATCATTATGTACTAAATAAATTAACTGTTAATGATATTATAGGAAAGTAGGAGAAAAACCTCCGAAATATATATATTTCGCATACATATATGTCCTTCTGAACTATTCAAAGTTTGGGTAAACGTGAGTCAAGCTAAGCCTGGCTTATCTTAGACTCACCTTGACGAGAATAAGCCCATCTCAAACTTGGCTTTTTAAAAAATAGTAAGCCCTTAAACCCACTTGGATTGGCCTGGTGGTGTTTGCTTGGGTCCTTGGAGTGTGCTCCTCTCAAGGTCTCAGATTCGATTCTCCTCGGTTCCAATTTCGGTGGGTTAGTTTGGCTTCTTAAAAAAAAAAAAAACAAGTAAGCCCTTTTTTTTTAAGTGTAAGCCCATTTTCTGGTTCATACTTCATTCATTAGGAGTTACTTGAGATGGATGAGTTAGGCTTGAATCTTATGATTGACATTTTTCTATATAATTTAATTGAAAAAGTGTTTCATTTTATGAATGTGAAATTGAATAAAGTATTTATTCGTCTAATCACATCAAAATTTAAGATGTCACGCACACATCAAGCTGACTCACAAACTAATTACCTTCAAGCTCATTTCTTTAAATTGGGAGCCTAGATTATTGAATTCTTGATTGACGGGGGTTGCATTTGTCATCAAAATTCAAAACTGACAATGTTGTAACTAGATATTTTCTCACACTAGAAGATAGCTCCATAGAAGCTCAAGCTAAGACATTCTAACAAAGTTTGAATTTGAGTTATCATAAAGGCTAGGTTCTCTTAGCATACTACCTTCAAACCAGCCCGGCAGAATGGACTTTTGAAGATAGAGACTTGTAAATCAATTTTTATTTATTTCTGATACAGGTTTCTTTCCATGAAGTGCTTCGTGCCTTTCCCTAGTCACTCTTTTGATTGAGTTTGAGTGAGCTTGACCTTGTTTAGATGTCTAGTGCCATGTGCTGACACGATTGTGTCGGTGCTGGTAAAATATCCGCCCATTTAACCATTTATCTTATTTTATCACACATTTTGATACATGAGTTAAAGAAACTGGGTTTTATTGTGCTGGCTACCTGTTAATTGGCCCTAATTAAACATGAACTTATTTGTAGATATGTGTGTGATATGTTCATTACAGACCATTTTAGGATGGATGGAAAAATGATTTATGATAGAATATAATGATGTTTGATCTATGTAGCCGATCCCACTTAGTGGCATAATTCGTGGTTGTTGTTCTAACATGTTTTTGTTGGTTTGCACATAGGGCTTCTTACACATTGATGAATACCCTCCAGATGCTAATCAGGGATTTGACATCCCATCAGCAATAATAAGCTTTCCTGACTTTCATGCTGGTTTGCAATTTTCTGATGAGTCTATAAGCAAGTCGCCAATGTTGTCTAGATTACAGGTTATTGGAGTTTCCCTCTTTTTTTGGTCATAACTCCCGTAAATATAAAATTGTTTTCATACCTAACAGTCTGGATCTTTAATGCAGGAAAAGAGCCCTGTTCTCTCTTACACAGAAGTTTTGCTTGTACCCTTGACAACTCCTGATTTCAGTATGCCTTACAATGTCATCACAATTACTTGCACAGTTTTTGCTTTGTATTTTGGATCCTTGCTAAATATTCTCCGAAGACGAGTTGGAGAGGAGGAAAGACTTTTGAAAAACAAAGGTAACTCTCGACTCTTGTTGTCTCTGTATGTTGCGACTCAAGTAATTCTATTGTGTGTAACAACTGACAGTGTTTGGTAGAGATGTTAGAACAGGAAAAAATACGAATTCTATTTTATGCCTGAAGCATATTGAAATTGAATAGAACTATACCTAAGGCTACAATGAAGTATATCCGCACCATCCTTACCTTCTACTTGGTTTTTTTCGGTGATGGTGATCCATTACTATTTTTTTTTTTTTTTGCGATGCTTAAGTGTGTGTATAATATTTTGGCTTGGAAAATTCAATCCAGTTTTCGATTACTACATGCATTTCTGCTCTGTCTCCTTCCTTTTGTTTTACTATTCTTGCTATGTTATATAGTCAGTGCACGGCATGAGCTATAGCCATATCTTTTACTCATGCTCAGTTTCTTATATCTGGCATTTTCTGCTTGTAGATGCAAACAAAGTTGTGTTCCTTCGTCGAATACTGAATAAACTCAGGGGAAGATCATCAGACTCCACTCTACCACAAGAACCACCGTCGTTGTCGTCATCATCCTTCATTAGTCCAAAATTGATTCTTAAAGTACTATTGGTGGCAGGAGTTGCTGTTGTGTGGCAATACTACTTGAAATGACACCATCCAACTTTGTAGTGTTAGATGTATTATATTCTGATCGAGTACAATTTATGTACAATATAGCTTTACTTCCACTGCCCATTGTATGCATTAATTTCTGTTTTTCAATTGATCAAAATCACACATGACTACATTTAACACGTGTAAACCAACAAATGGATTCTAAACAAGTTTTGGTACATCTGATTCAATTATTATTATTTGAAATTGCAATTTCTGACTTAATTTCTCATATACCACACATGCCACTGTTCAAACAACCTAGATATTTGACTGCTGTCATTGTAAATACAACTGGATTGATTGTACATCATCCCGGGTGCATCAAAATTTATGATTTCTTTGGCATTTCAAAAGTACATCATACAGACTGATTAATTTACAGCAATTACATGTCAAAAATGAAAGAGTTAGAAGCTAGGTTTAAGTTTAAGAGTGTACAACGGATATGTAAAAATCTTTATACTTCAATTTTTTCTGCACTAAGGATATGTAAAACAAGACAACTGTTTTTTCTGAGAAATTTTATCTAATCTTTTTGTAATTAGCTGTGACAATTGCCTCGTCTTCTCTTATCCGCTTCACATTATTACTCGTATAACTGCATGTATACTGGCTGCAAGAAATGGTTCCGGAGAGCTCATCGACTTTATCTCGAAGATCTGTCCAGAGTCCATCGAAGTTGTTAATGTTGAAAACAAACCAAATGTATAGAAAGGTAAAACTAAGAAATAGAAGTGCAGGATGTAGAAAAATAGAGGTATCAGAGCAAGAACATGCCTGACTTGTCCTCGTTTATTTTTAACTTCTTGAATTGATTGACATCCTCAAATAGTTGCTTTCTCTTGCAGTTTAGACCATTCAAGATCTCACCTTTTAATAAGAACAAAGAACAATGTTAGCTAAAAAGAAAATATAAATTCACCTAGAAGTGTACCGAAATACTGACTGAAAAATCGCAAAATGATACATAGCAGACAATCATATAATGCTTATATGTTGGAATTCTAGATGCTTTATATGTTGCCACTATTCTAAAAGGGGACATTAACTCAAATACCAGTTATATATTCATCAAAAATAACTGAAGACATATACCTGATTTGCTCTCTCTCAACTTTTTATTCTTGTGCAAGTGCAAATCTTCATGTTGATTCTCTCTATTGTTACCAGAATGCTCACCTTCTACCACCTTGCCAATCCCATTTTGAAAATGTTGTGAATCATGTCCTCCTGCATAAGTACAACTCAATCTAGATAAGGAAGTTCTATCACCTTGGTGGTGATCGTGAATTATCCGTTCCACATCAGCATCCAATGTGAGACTCTAAACACACTAAAATTGAATATATAAAGTGTGAATTTTGCAAAACTAGACATCTACAAATGACCAAAGGAAGCTAACATGTGTTTGGTTTTGCGGTGACAAAAAATTGATTTTAAATGAATCCATTCTGTAAAATTGATTTTTTACTAAAAGTGAACTGAACAAAATATTCAAGACTAAAAATCAATTCTAGAGAAAAAAAAAAGCTTCAAATTCTAGCTTCAAGTTAGAATCACTTCTGAAAGTATAATCAATTCTACTCATAACACTAGGCACCCTACCCTACCCTCTATACTTAAACACACCTTCAACTATTTCAATGAGCAGCATCATTCACCAACTGCTACAAAATTTTCAACAAAAAAAAATATAAAACTTGGCAAACATACCCTTGTTCATAACTTTGCCAGTAACAACAATAGCATCATGGTTACTTTTCCCAGTAGAGAAACCTCTAGAAGAGAAGAAAGAAAGAAGAGAGTCCCAAGTAACAGAAAAAGAAATAAGATCAACTCCTCTACTTATAAAGTAACCATTCAACCTCAACGTTGATGGGTCTAACCCAAAAGCTTTAGCTATGGAACCAAGATCAATTTTTTCAACATCACAAGTAACAAGTTCAACACTTTTTGACTTTGAGAGTGAAGGGCATAATAGTAATATCTTTGTCTCTCTGTTTCTCTTCCCTAACAACATTGACATGTCTTTCTAAACATCAACGTTAAACAAAACAAAACAAAATCTGTTTCAGAAAACACTCTTTGCTTCGGAGTTTCAGTGTGTTTGTGTTTTTACTATGTTTATGTTTTTTTTTCTCGAAGTGTCTACACAAAGTAAGATCCGAATTGGTTGATTGGGTCGGGCCATTGTTTTATCGGACCTATAGGTATTTTGACTTTAGGTTTTGGGTATTAACACAATAAAAATTTAGGGTGTAGGATAAGTTTAGTTTTTAAAATTTGTAAAGAAAAAAATTTCTCTTCAATTAAAAAATATTAGTTAATTGTTTTTTTTTACAGGGCCAAGAAAATTACAATCTACAAAACCAACACATGTTGGCACAAGTGATAAGGGGTTTGGTTCATCTTAAGCAAAGTTTCGTGTTCAAGTATTGTGAATAGAAAATAATTTTTGTGAAAGCTTTTCACTTGTTTTTTTATTTATAAGCAAATTTATTAATGCGAGTACAAGGGGTACTCAAAATAAAACAAAATAAATAAATCCTACAAACTTGCTTTTATTTGGGCCACTTGATATACTGTTCCTCTCAAAGTACTTGAAATGCTTTCCTTCAAAAAGTGGTGCTTCAATAAAATGCATAGCAAGAAGTAGTTCTTTTCTTGGCAAGCAAGCAAACCAAAATGAAAAGAATCAAAATGAGAATGTTGAAGGCAAAAGAAACAAATAAAAGGAAAAGTAAGAAAAATCCAGAATTTTGTTGTATGTTCTCTCACATTTTCTTGTAATGGACACACTAGAAGAATCATCTTCCATAGCATTTCATTCTTCTATTTGCTTGCATGATTGGTTTTCCTTCATGTCACTAGAAGAGTTGTAAACAGATTTATACTCGACATCTCATAGCTGCCTTTTATTTTCTCTGCCACTTGTAAAAGGTATTTCTATTATAAAACTTTCATGCAACCCTTTATTTTTATTTTTGTTTTTTACTCCATATCTTTTAAAATCCTTCATCTTTCATGTTTCATGTAACATGTAATACTAATAATTTTTGTAGAAATGGCTGTTCCAAAAGTGAATGAAAAGTTGCTTGAAGACCTTGAAGAAATGGGATTTCCACAGGCAAGGGCAACAAGAGCACTTTATTACTCTGGTTAGTTATTCATTACATAAATTAACATTCATAGACATGAAATTATAATGCACTAATGCCTTGATTAAAGATGAGACAAAATTAGAAGCTTCTATTAACAATTGTGTTTCCTAATTAGATACCTAAGAATTGTGCTTCTTGTGCCTTATATGTTTCTTCTATGTTCTTTGGACTGTGTTCTTTTGATGCTCTTGTACATATTTCCTTAAACACAAATCTTTTGATTTACTAGGCAACACCAGCTTAGAGGATGCTATAACTTGGATGGTTGATCATGAGAATGACACAGATATTGATGAGATTCCATTGGTAATTTCACACCCTCATTGTTTCTTCTTTTTATATTTTCCTTGGGGTATTTGTTATTTAAATTTTCAAATGGTGAATATTGATCTCTTTAAGTAATTGCAAGACAACAACAATCACTATAATTTAAAACTTTGATTTGCATTAGTCTTAATTGTTAACATCTTAACAGGTAGATGTAGACATTGATATCGATACCTCTCCGTCATTCCCTATCACAGAAGAAATGAGAACGAAAGCACGGTATTTAAGGTTTTGTGATCCTTCTCTCTACTATCATAGAGTTTGTTACATTTTTCTCTCTCTTTTGGTTGTCTATGCACCACTGATACGACACTGACACTAGTTATTACATATAATCACTTCTATTTTTATCAAGTTATTATCGGTGTTTACATGTCCGTTGTGTTGTGTCCCACTTATAAACTTATATTCAGGCCTTTTCTCATTCATTGTGCGATTCTTAACAGTCTGTGTCTATAATGGTGTTTCATACTTTCCTGTTTGCTCTATAATATTAAAGTGTTGCAGGGAACAAGTGCGCGAGAGGAAAAAGAATGAAGAAAAAATAATGGAAAGAGAAAGGGAAAAGGTACCTTAATTTTATTAACTTCTTCACACATAATTAATAACTACTTATCTCTTATTGTTTCTTTCTCCTCCCTATATTTGCTTCATCACATTATACTGTGATTGTGTTAGAAAGAATTTACAAATATATGATAAACAAATGCAAATGAAATGGAAGAATTTACCAAAGTCTTAGGTATTCAGCATAGGTATATGGTAGGAACTGAATTTTACTAATAAAACAATGAAGACTAACTTCAATAGCATTTTGCTTGTTCCATCATCTTCTAATATATCTTTTTCAATAAGTGCATTTCAAATTTCTAGAACGTGATTGATCAATGTTGATAACCGCGGATTGCAGAAAATAGTGGTTAGTTCAAATTCTGCTAGTGATATAGCGCCTTATACCTGCTATTTGACAATATTTTGTATTAAATAGCATATGGTGGAACAATAACGATTTTTTTTTTCAGATTCCACTACGCTATAGTCTATAGTGATATGGCGCTGCTATATATAGCCGCTATTTAGCACATTATGATGCATATTACAAAAAGAAATCTTTTCTTAGCTCCAAAAATTTACAAGTTGCACTATTTTCGTAGTATAGCTAATAAACATGCAGTTACTATGATTTTCACTAATTCTGGTTTCATCTCTAGCAGTTATCTTGTAAACATTCCAACATAGATTTTCATTATCTTTTCAATGTTATGATTTTAGGAGAGGATTCAATCAGGTAAGAAACTCCTTGAGGCAAAGCGGATTGCTGAAGAAAATGAAAGAAAAAGGTATCTTGATGAGTACTAGTTGCTTCTTTTCTGTTTATTTTTTCGTAAGGAAATTACTCATGAATGCCCTATTATCAGGAATTTATCCTTGAGAAAAGCAGAAAAAGAAGAAGAACAAAGAGCTAGGAGTAACATCCTCAAGAAACTAGAGCAGGATAAGGTATAGAACTGATTTTCCAATTAAGGGTTTGAATCACTATTTTTGATCTAGTATAATGTTTGACAAATTTCATTCTCAATCATTTTAAGTTTGCAAAAGTTTTTTGATTGGCGTATTCGAGCTTATCTGCTATTGTGAGCACTTGTGAGACTACTTGAGAGAGCTTATGGAAACAGATATACATGTCCATAAGTTGTTTTGAGTTTATTTTTATAAGCTCTTCATAATAGCTTATTTTCATAAACTACATAATAGTTTCTTCTAACTATATCAATCTCTTGGTAGTCCTGAATGTTAAAATGGTTACTTTTTTTGTATACCTTTGCCTTTACAGTTAAATAGAAGGTCTATACTTGGACTACCTTTAGAAAGCCAAGCAAATGTGAGATCACCAGCCATTCTGATAAAGGAAGAAAAGGTATAATCAAAATTTGTTTTCATTTTATATTGGATTCTCAATCTGATATTCAATCTTGTTTTCAGTTTCCTTTTGAGATTGTGTTATCTAAGTCTTAGACATTTCAATGGAACTTGCAGATTTCAAAGCCTGTTTATACAACCACAAAAGTTGAGCACTTGAGAGAATGTTTGAGGTCTCTCAAACGTGAACACAAGGTGAAACACTATCATCTAGACACTGAAAGACTCATGTGTATCAATCTATATAAGTTTAGAACAATGAAAGACTACACTTAAACATAACTCTTGGCATTGTAGATTTTGTATGAGTTTTATGACATATGATAATTGATCTACAAAGCACCAAAACCGACATGGACAATGTTCACGACACAACATTATACTGACACGTCGACACCGGGTCGGTGCTTCATAGGAACTGATCAGTAGTCAACAAATCCTGAAAATTTCTCCACATAACATAGTAGTAATGGGATGCATGCCTTTTCCTAGGTTTTTGATAGACATGCTAGTTGTTATTGTCGGTACGTAGTATTTAATATTAATTAACTTAACAATTAATTTATCAATATTGAAATTCTCTATAGGGTGAGAATGCAAGAATCAGAAGGGCCTTTGAAACACTTCTAGTGTATGTTGGAAATGTTGTCAAGAATCCTAAGGAAGAAAAATACAGGAAGATTAGACTGAGCAATCCATTATTCCAAGTAAGACATTTTCCAAAACAAAACATATTGAATGTACAGTCGTAGGTTCATTGTGTTAGATCATGCATATAATGTACACATTTGTCTACAAAAAACACCATATGCATTTGAAACAGTGTTTAACATGTATCAAGGTTGGTTTGAAATTATTTCTTCCACATTTCTTTAACAGGATAGAGTTGGAAGTTTAGATGGAGGTGTAGAGTTTCTTGAGCTATGTGGTTTTGAGAGAACTGGTGATTTCTTGTATCTTCCTAGTGAAAAGGTTGACATGGAACTACTGAGTTCAGCTGGTTTTGTCTTAAATTCTGCAATGACAAATCCTTACTTTGGACTTTTAAGTACTTGCTAACTCATTATTAATTTAGTTTGGAAAGTGGATTATTGCAAACGCATTTATAAAATGTTAATTGGTTCTTTTGACTGAATACATTGTTAAATGTTGCAAGATAGTGAATGCTACTTTGTTTTTATTTAACATCACAATTATTTTTCAGTGTTGTAGGTTTTAAATTGATCAGTCTTTTCAATTTATTGATCATTCACGTTCATTGTTTTTTTTTCTTTTGGTCGTTGGTCGTTAAAACGTTCATTCTTCGGTATAAAATTTTGAAAGGTCCAAATTATCATCAAGCACATTCGTAATAAACTACGAATTTGTTTAAATATCAACTACTAATTTTTAAATCAACTAGAAAACCTTTTTTTTTCTCCCCTATTCTGGAAGAATCAAATCAGTATAACTAAACCAAATACACGATACAAAAGTTAACCGTTAATACGTATTCGAACAAAAATATCCTTTTTTGTACCCCAAAATTAAGTATTTTTGACAAAGTAACTTTGGGATGGATAGTCTCCTAAGAAATTTTTCTACCAAACGTGTGAATGAGAACAAAATAACGTTGGAAAGGCATGAATCGATTTATGAAAATAAGTTAATGTGGGTCATTACACAATACAATTGTTGGAAGCAATGGTGACAGTATTTTCCTATACAGCAAATAAAACGATCAGCTCTAAAACACTTAAAAAGGTTTCATTATCGACTTTGGAAGTTTCACAATTGTTTTGATGGTAGTGAGAACCTAATTATTAGTTGGCATAACTATGGCAGAGAACATGGTTTGGTAGTAAGCCTTTTTGAACAAGCAAAATCAGCATGTGGCAGTTATGGTGATAATAGCGGTCGGTGGAAGGTTTTGCGCTACAGTGGTAGCGGTTTCTGGAACAGCAATGGTGAGTCCTCTGAAGTGACAATGGTAGAATTTAGATTTGGCTATGCAAACTTTATATTTAATATAAAACTGATAGTGACACATATTAATGTGTTTGTTGTGCTGCTTTTCCTAGTGGTAGGGTTAACAACCAAAATCGAAAGTATGGATATTGAGGACTCCGATAGAAGCTCTTAAATTTATGGAAAATGAGGCATCCAGTAGTAGCTCTTAAAGTTATGCAAAATTGAGAAACTTCAGTTTAAATCCATTGATAAATTAAAACCTCAGACAATGTCAAAAGGCAAACTCCTCTGAATTCCATTAATTACTAAGTACAAATAAGAAATCTAGGAAATTGAAGGGTTTTGCCAAATAAACTACAAAACTAACCTGATTCATGTCTAAAAAAATAGGGGAAGTAAAACAAGAAATCTGAAAGTAGTCAGAGACATGCTATTACACTTAGTTTTGAGATGTTAATCCATCTTCCCCCATTGTCTACAAGCAGCAGGATCATCCAGCTAACAACATCAACTCCAACATAAGTTGTCAGACTTTTGACTCCAACGCTAAAAGTATCTTCTTTCTTGGCCCCTAGAACCAATAATATATAATCACAATGTGTTTTTAACAAAATATAAAGAGTATTACCAAATCGAACACAGATCAAACCTAAGAGTATGCTTAGCTTATCTCAAAGCAAGGCGAAATGCAGTCATGACATGAAGATATAAGTTAAATACAACATATACATACATACTAAACTGATGTCTGAAACTCCGGCCTCAACAAGAACCCAAAGCCCGACACTACTTTAAACTAGAGTTCAATAATTGTACACCAACAATATAAATATATAAAACACAATATTTAATCATGATTCAACCATCTTTTCACATAATAATATTCATTTATAAAACATGTTTGCACCACGACAGGATGGTGAAGAATGATTGAATATCTATGTAAAAGTTATTTTCACAATCAATGTATAGTAAAACCATTTATGAAGTAAAAAAAACTATTATATCATAATCACAACAAACAACATGATATTTACAGTCTAGCAAACCAAAAGTTACAATGCCTGTAGAACTTCAAAATATTACTGAATAAAACAGGAAGACGAAAAAAACACAAGTCCAAGACTAGTTTGATGCATACCATTGGTATACCCATAACCTTGAGGTCCTCATCGGTCATATGTTTGAGAGCTGTCATATCAACCTGAAAAGAAGAAATAAAATCAGCTTTTACATAGAATATGAACTCTTGACAACCTAATTAAAACCCAGTTAAGATAATGAACTTTCTCCAATGGTGGAAAAAGAGAAGTAGGCTATTAGCAAAAAAAAGAGAGAAGTGGACATATGACATACTTCTTCAGCCTGAAAAGTTATGAGATACTTTTCGAGACCCAAGGTCAGCAAAAATTCATCTACTGTAGTACCAGCCTGTAAAAGAAGAAAAGAAGAAATTTATATCCTTTTAATTTACTTTAATGTAGCAGAGAAACTGATATATTAAATTGAACATAAAATGACAATCAACAAGCACACTAAAACCCCAACACCTGAAACTATTATTGTCTTGAAGTTAATTCAAAGTGTATTATTCGTATCCACAAGTGCATGTACCAGCTTTTTGTTGTATACATTTGAACCGACTACAATTGATTACCTTTTTGTAGATACAATAAAAAGGTAAGACATTTATAGTACGATACTTGTGGTAACAACATTTTTGTTGTGAAAGAAGATGAAATGGTAAGACATTTTTGCACTTCATTTATTCCATAACCAAACCCATTGCACTATAGAACTAGCCGACCATCAATATACCCTCTATAAGCAAGCACTAACTGAGAAGAAATCTGAACAGATTCTTCATGTTCAGTTCTTCAATATAAAGATAAAGATCCATGCATATCTCAAAAGACATACCTGGTTTAACAGGGAATGCAATAGCACACATACATGTAAAAGAAAAAGGGACAATTGAACATGGCGCGTGCACTCAGACTGACAACAAAGATGTCAAGCAATAGGTTTAAGTAGACTATTGAAAAAAAGTTACAACAATATTACCTTCCGTGCCTTTTTAGGAGCTGGGTTAGCTGGTCTTTTGACTGCAGGAGCCTCAGCACCAACACTTTTACTGCTCGGTTTAGCAATCACTTTTGACTTTGGTGGGTCGGAGTTTTTAGGTTGTGTATTCATTGTCCCTGATAGTCTTTCACGAAGATCCCGGGTGCTTGGAGTAGAACTCTTTCCACTCCGAGTTGCAGGTTGAAGACCTTTCTTTTGAAGCTTAAGACGGAGATCTTGACCAGTAACTTTGCGATCTTCACAAGCCATTAACAAACAGTCAAAACCCATAAAAAAGAACTATTGGCATCCAACAGTGGTAACTTATACTTGAATATGAGAATAACAGAATCAATCCATACTAGTGGTCCGCGGTTGTTCTTGTTCAACATCATCATCATAAAGATCATGTTCCCACTTGTCATCTTGCCTCGGCCTGCCAAAAAATAAAACATATCATAATTTTTTATTTCAATAAGCATAAGTAACCGATCAAGTAGAATATAAAATACTCGACTGAAAAGGCAGTAATTCAACATATGAATGAAGGAGACTTAATTTCAACTTGTCATTTGTCAAAATCACAAATCAAAGACATTAAATGTATGGTCTGAGTTCTGACTACAACGTTTCTACCAATGGAAATGACCTGGCAATATATGATGCTATAAAAAATCTGTAGTTTATGCAACAGGAGATAATAACTGCATACCTGCACCCTGAATGCAGTGCAAAACTTGTGGAATAAACTAATTTATATAACTAATATCTACAAGATGGTCAAGTAAACAACGGAATAATTTCTACATTCTGTGTATATATGCAAAAGAATGCAGTCTCCTGGGAAAAACTCACCGATGATGTAAATTTTTCCCATGCCTAATTCTTAAGATATGTCTAAGTGAAAAACAAACTGAATAAAAGGAAAAATATGTCACATTTATGAAATCTGACATTACTTGTAAAGAATGAACTAGTTCATGCAGTATTTGCAACCATGTGTCAGCTTGTCATTGCAGTACAGTATCAATTAACTTAAGCTAATATTTTCATCAGAGATTGGTGATAGACAATGTCATGCATATTACTAAAGCCTTTGAGGAAAAAATACAGTGGAATATAGCCAGTGGGATTGCGTTCTGTGGTGGTGCCTTTTGTTGTGTTCCTTTTTTTCCCTCGCTCTCTGTGTCTTACATAGGCTTGGTGTTAATATAATATCGCTGATTAAAATAAAAATAAAAAGTGGGTTTATGGCTCACATGAGCAAGAGGGATGAGGTTAAAGGGAAAATGAATGGATAAAATGATATTAGAAATAGGAGTTAGAAAAAAAGATAAGGGAAGAAATAGCTAGAGGTATTGGGTGGATTTGGCCTTTCCGAGGCATATTGGACAGTGTCATCTGTTCCTAAGACTAGTACACTCTGGGAGTCATAACTCGTGTAATTTGTTTACCTTTGTGGTTGAGTCAGAAAGTTAAAGGAATAAGAAAGAAAAAAAAAATAATGATAATGAGAAAGACAGGTGTTCTCGGTAAAGTGTGTAATCAGTATTTCATCATATGAACAAAATGCAGAATCTTAATCACTGGAAGATAGTTTGAATAAACTTGTCAATAAGCACTTATAGCCAAAGAAAAGTTGAAATGATCATAAAATCACCGAGTCTTCTAGATAAAAATAAATTCTGGCATAATTTGAGATCAGCTTCAGTAACTGAACTTTATCAAAAGCTCTCTCATCTAGTTTCTTCGAAAACCTATAGGTACAACTTGTAATCAAAAGCTCCCTCAGCTTCCTATTCTTCATTTTACAAGGTCTCTCAGACACTCTGTCTAACTTCTTCCATAAGCTTAATTCAAACTAGGCTTGAGTTCTACAGAATATTAAATACACAGCTGGGTGATTCACTCCTCAATCTGATTCTGGAGGACATTTAGAAGAACAAACAAGGACTTAGAGGAGTGCTAAAAAAATACTCTCCAACACTCTTGAAATAAATTCTGGTGAAATTCACATGGATCTCATTAGATCAGTGCGCCCCATTACCGGTTAAAAGGGAGCCATATGAATTTCACCCAATCATAGAATGAGTGTTGGAAAGAGTGTCAAAGAGTGTGTTTCTAGCACTTCTCTGTGGACTCGGTGTGGTTGAATTTGCCTATACGAATAACTTCTGACAAAAGCAGTGTTTTATGTTTATTTCAATAAGCTATATAAAATAGCTTATCAATAAGCAGTTAAGTAAGCTTCCTAGAATGACTTATTAAAAATAAATAGGCACTTAATTAAGTTATTTACCCAAAGGTGCCCCTAGTACGTCTCTGCCATTACTTCTATCTTCTGTTCTTATTTTTGCCCCTCATTGAGTTCGTCCATCCCCCTCACCTACACACACTAGTACACTCGCTAGTCTCTTAAATTGATCTCCAATCCCTTCGCCATAACAGCTACAACTAGCTAGCCAACCCATAACCCCAACATTACCTCCACCCCCAGGTCTAGCTAGCTAATTTTCGATGGTGGAGAGCCCAAAACCCGCCACCAATATCCACTATGGCACCAATATCCGCTATGGCACCAATATTTGACGACACTTACATGGATCAAAAGACGCCATAATGTTCTATCATATATCATATCTCTATCCAACTCATTAACCTGTACATCTTTCTTCATTGTTTCTCTTATAGTTTTTCTAGGTCATTCTCTGCCTCTAGCGATTTAATTTAACTACCCACCATCTAATAACAAAATTTTCAATATTTACCTAAAATTAACATATTTTTCAAGTCATTACATTTCTGAAAACATAATCATATAACAAAATGTTTCAATTAACATAATTTCTACACCCAAAATCACTAAAACACCATATAAAATTAAACATTACATTAATTAACAACTAAACACACTATAACTACACCTAAATCATCAAAAACACAATAATCATTACACTATAATTATAAATGAATAAGAACTGAAAATTGCGAACCTTTTGCCAGTAACTTGACGTTGATTCCGAGTAGACACACTGATGCTTCCATCCAGACGCTCTTTGACAGACCTCCTTGCTCCACTTTCCACCCGATCAGCATACATCTTCAAAAATTTAGTTTTATTTTTTCAAATTAAGATAAAAATTTAGCCCCAAATCTATGAACCCTAATTTCGAATCAGAATTGATAAGAAATTCAAAGGGAAAGTGCACTCGATAAGGGTCGAAGAAAATCAAAAACCCTAACAACCCCAATTTTCTGTGATTCTTTGAAAAAGGGAATTGTTGCGGAGAATAAATAGTAGCGGTTTTGAAAATTGGAGTTGCAAGGAAATGGAAAAACGTATGAATCGAAAGTGTGGATTTTTTCGAGTGAGGTTTTGTTTGTGGAGAGAGAGAGAGAGACTAATAGGGATGGAATGTTATGACATCTAAAGCCCGGATACGTTATACGAGTACGGGTTCAAAATTGGATACCCTTTTGTTTGAGATTCGGAGGTAGTTCTTTGTAACCGTCTAACTCTTTCCGTTAAATCTAATATTTGTTAGTCGTTCAACTATTTAATTTAATCTTTAAATAATATGAAGATAACAAATCATTCTTTTTGATGGTGTTAACTAATCAATTATTTGGACAAAGAGAATGGTAATTAAGAGTTCGGTTAATATGTAAACAAATATGATTTAAGAATGGTCTTAAACTATATAAAATCAGTCAAGCTCATCTTTAAAAGGTCGTGTGATTGAGTGTTTTAAGGACATTATTTTAGAAATCTAAAAAAACAAAAGTTTGTCTTGGAAATATAGGTCAAATACTTATTAAGATGATAAATACACTTCTTTTTTTAGTTGTAAGGCTTAGTTCAAACTGAAATCAACATTCGAGATGAATATGCTAGTTTAGCAAATCAATCGTCAAGGAAAATAATCAAAATTCTAGGTGAATATGAATTTAGACAATACATTGATTGATGATTTATCGGTTAACCAAACTGAAAATATACAAGGATGAAAATATAAATCATCACAAACAGACGAATTGATCATTCAAATCAAGGAATAACCCTTAAGAACAATATCTTCTTTCATAAATGAGTTGATTGTGGGCTTCTACCTACATCTATTAATAAAACTATATTAGATGATAGATGGATCCTGACTATGCAAGAAGCAGACAATCAATTCAAGAGAAATTATGTATAGTATCTGGTATCACAACCAAAAGGAAAGCATCTTATTGAAATCAAGTGGATTTTCATAAACATTACGAATGAACAAGGAGAAGTTGCAAGAAAGAAAGTTATATTGTAGTTTAAGGTTGTAGTCAACAAGATATTGAGTACAGTGAAACGTTTGCTCCAATTTCAATGGTTAAAAGTCATATGAATTTTACTTTAATTTGTTGTTAGTCATAATATAATTATGCTAGAACAACAACCAGTAACACAAGATTAAAAAAACGTAAATAATAGACATTGAAAATGACCGATTTTGTTCACACAGTTCGGTAAATGGTGTCTACCTCTGCAACTATAGAGCATCTATAGTTCCATTTTATTTATGTAATGAATTAGGGTTTTAGTGTCACAATACAAGCAATATATATAGTACTACGATAGAGATTACAACAATACCCTTGAACCATAGCTCATCTAGTTCGGTAAAAGGATAAATTTATCAAAAATTTTAAAATATTATATTTTTTATTGTAAAAATATTATAACCACATAGGATATGTTTGCCCTGCAATTTATACTACCTATTGTGCTACAAATTAAAGAAGCTACATTGCTCAGTCATTTCCCAGTTCAAAACATTCAAAAAGAAACTCTGCCTTCAACGGAATATCCATTGTCTCTGCAGGAAAATCAAATGTGCAGCACAAGTTCTTGATCTTTTTAGAGCTCTTCGTTGTCTAAATCTGCTTTTATTCATATATAGCTATGTAGCACCATAAGTTCCTCTTAGATCTTTTCAAAATGGAGACAACACATGGTTTTACATAATTTTCTAATTGGTCAAATGACTTGTCCACTTCTTTTACTGTTTGCAGGATGAGCAGCATGACCACATTACTGAGGGATTAAAATGAGTGGAGGACTAAGGCAAAGGATTTAACTCATGCTGAATATACACTAAAAATGGTACAAAGCATAAGACCTCTTTATATACATTGTTTTACTCATTGATTATGATCGAATGTTACATATAATTTCCTCTCATTCAAAATTATCAACTCTTTGGCTCTTATACCAAATGATTTTGCTATGAAATTGTGTGCAAAAGATTTCTCCTTTTTTTTTTATAAGAAAACTACAAGATTTGTTATTGAAAATGCAATTTACCACTTCAAAATATTGGCTATTAAGTCCTTACTTTATAACTTCAATAGTATTTCCTTATAAAAAAAAAACTTAAATAGTATCACCATTTAATTTTTTTTGCTTCGAGTACTGGTACTTCCTCCGTATCATTACATTTGTCTTTTAAAGATTGTGTGGTTCTAAAAATTATCAAGTTGTTTTTAATGATAAAATGAATGTCATTTACTAAAACACCCCTATGGTATATTAATAGTAAATTTAATATACCATATTAGTTGATTTTAATAGTAAAATTAATAACGTTATTTAAATATTATTAATTGTAGTTAGTGGAGTAATTACATGAAATAAAATTCAATAAATAAATGTATATTAATAAAAAAATTGTTACATTAATATTTTAAAGTGACAATTATTGAGAAAGAGAAAAAAATGTTAAATTAAAAGTGACAATTCTTCCCCTTGTTCTTTCTTCTTCGAAGCAGCTTCTATCTTCTCGTCATTGGTCATGTCCCGGGCTTCCTTAGCCTAAAGCAACCAATGAATCAATGCATATATAAGTGCATAAAGAAACTTGCAATGGCATCCTACCAACAAATAGTTTTGATAGACAGAAGTTATAAAAGGGAAAGAAAAAAAAAATCATTCTTCTTTAAATCATGATAACCGATGTCCTGACAAAACACCTAGGGGATTTGAAAATTATTCATTGAAAATTGTATGTAGGGTTAACTCTCCTAAGTCCTAACCAATGCTACATTATTTCTAAGGAATCTTTAACCACCAGAGCCCAGAAAGCACTGTTAAGAATTTGCCTCTTTATTGGGCCAAATTAACTATAACAAGACTTCCTTGCAAAGCGAGGAAGGATAGCACCGAAACAACAATCTTATTTATGTCAAAGAAATTCAATTTAGGTTTGACAATCATTACTGATTATAAATTATTAAGACAAATGAAATATGGTAGAATAATGAAAAGGAAAATACCAAACTTGGAAATAGTAGGAAGAAATAGTATAAAAATAAATGGCAGTTCCCTGCTTTGTATTGAATATTTATTCTATTCTTAATCTTGTGAATTTTTTTAAGTGACAACCGCGAGTGTGCCTTTGCTAAATAGAATTTTAATAACCAACATTGAAAAAAAAAATGAAGAGCCAAAGTTGAAATTTATCAATGCACGACTGCAAATTATCATCAAGTTATTTATTCACCTTTACGAATGATACTAGTTCAACCTCATAATTCAAGGCTGAATTAGGAGGAACCACTGCCAGTTCCTGATGAGACTCTGATGAACCAAAAGCATATTGAGGTGCAATGGTCACATTAGTTGGTCTAAAAACATATGACAAATGCTAAAAAGTTTCTTGAGGGCATTTGTTAAGGAAACAAAATTAGAAATTGTCTTGAAAAGTAGTGTATTCAACTTAAGTTAACTTTTTAAAAGTTCAAAATTTGTAATTTCCAATGCAAAGTTTCCAATTTTTGTTTATTTAACTAGTGCCCTAAGGACATTTATTAGCATGACCCAAAATAAATTAATGTGCGAGGGTGAAAGTTCAAATTACTCTCATCTGTTTTAAATTCAAATTACAGTCAAAAGAACTTTCTCTCGAATTTTCATGGTCTTAACAGCGATTTGCAGTGCAGGACAAAAATGACCTATGACATGGCGTAAATGTAAGACAACTAGATCTCGGGAAAGGACAATACAAGAGCCTACAATAATAATAATAATAATTATAATAGTATTCACTGACTAACCATCCTTGACTGTGAACTCTACTCCATCAGATTTGTTTACAAGCGTTTCATCAACAAGACGTGCTTTGTACTTCACTGTAATAATACCAATTAAGATCAGGATTGGAGGAACTTTATAGTTATCTAATCAACAGACAGCAAGTGAGATGATAAAAAATGAAATATGATGAAGAAAACATGAATACGAATGTATATAGACCTAAAACACGATCAAGATCCTTCTTAGGGTTGTCAGATCCCTTCCCCTCCATGAGTATCTTCTTTAACAAACCACCATCACCACATATATCCTTCGGCGAATCATAATGATCAATAGGATCCAAGAATGAGTGGATATGTGCTGCAAGCACAAGGTAGCTTATGTTTATCAAACAAAACTAGTAAGAGTAATACATGCATAATTCCAACAAAGTTTCCATTGGTAATCAAATGAACAAAATTCAATGAATTAAGTTAGGTTATTAGATACAACAGCAGTATGAATGAATTAAGTTAGGTTATTAGATACAACAACAGTACGAATGAATGAATCAATTAAGTTAGGTTATTACATACAACAGTAAGAATGAATGAATTTAACTCACCTTTACCCAAGGGGGGAAACCATCGTCGAGTGGAGTTCCATTCTGTAGGTCTTTGCGTTTGCGGGATTTGGGAAAGTTATCTACATCAAAACCTTAAAAGTTAACACGTGTCGCAATATTAAACCTAATTCTTAACCTAATTTTGTAGCCTATTTCCCTCCAATAGAGGTAATTTTTCATTTGGTTTTCTTTATTAGGGATTACTAACATATTGACTCAGTATTTTGGGGAATTATTACATCCTCCAATAGAGGTATTTTTTCTACAACATTGCTATTATCCCATTTTTAAAAATATATTAATTGGCTTAAATGCCAAATTTTC
>Ga0315914_1001238_pt1 | contig 37384 bp, 14 predicted proteins | sample MpolenodulesMG_FD_203920 | JGI IMG/M metagenome (GOLD analysis project Ga0315914, IMG submission 203920) | Medicago polymorpha root nodule microbial communities from Los Angeles, California, United States - elongated nodules | ecosystem: Host-associated > Plants > Roots > Nodule | place: USA...
GTAGTAGAGAATATGACTATATGATGGTTATGATTTTGGCCTGTGGGACTTGCCTCCTAATTCTTATCAGGCATTAACTTTAAAGTTCTAAATATGGCTAAATTTTGGATCAGAACTTCTTGTTCGCATCCAAGGACGAGAACTCAGAACTGAAAGCTATAGACTTTGGGCTGTCGGATTTTGTTAAACTAGGTATGCTTGGATCCCTTTTATGTATACTGCATGCCATTTATTATCATGGAGATGCTTTTTTTTTTTACTTCTCATTTTGCTTTACAGATGAAAGGCTCAATGATATCGTCGGTAGTGCATACTATGTGGCTCCTGAAGTTCTACTTAGATCTTATAGTACTGAGGCTGATGTCTGGAGTATTGGAGTGATTGCGTATATTTTATTATGTGGCAGCCGTCCGTTTTGGGCTCGGACTGAGTCTGGTATCTTTCGTACTGTATTGAAATCTGATCCAAGTTTTGACGATCCTCCTTGGCCTTCTCTATCAGATGAGGCAAGCGATTTTGTTAAGAGATTACTAAATAAAGACCCAAGGAAAAGAATGAGTGCAGCACAAGCATTAAGTTAGTTTCTTGGCGATTATTGTCGGCTCTCATTCTTCTATTTCTTTTTTGATACTCACAATTGTGTACTACAGGTCATCCATGGATTAAAAACTATGATGATACGAAAGTACCTTTGGATATTTTAATTTTCAAGCTCATGAAGGCATACATGCGCTCTTCTTCTCTACGAAAAGCTGCTTTAAGGGTACGCCTCTTTATATAAATCGTTGCCTGCTTTAAAAAACTAGATTTTGACTGTAAAAAAAAAACCTGATTCTGATCTGGAATGAGCCTCTGTTGAAATCTATGTCCTATTACCCTCCAACCTTTATTTTCATTACTGCTACTCTTCTTCTACTAATATGATTAGATTTTCACGAAGTGTTTATGTTCAAGTTGATGTTCGAATTGTAGCTAAAGTTGATTGTTTTCCAAATATTGAGTAGCATCAGAGTTTTTCTTTTTCCAACATGGCAGACTCAATTTCTTTTTCTATAGATGAAATGAGTTTTGGAAGTTTGAAGTTAAAGATGTGACAAAAAAAATTACCTATACATTGTTTCCTTTCAAACCATTAGGCATGAGCAAGTCTTTCAGTTATTTTGTTTGTTTTTTTTCCGTCTTTTTTCTTTTGGTTTATAACAATCTATGTACTTCTCAGAGCTTATAAAAAATGTTATTTCCATGGGCATTGGGACAGGCTTTGTCTAAGGCATTGACTGTGGATGAGCAAATCTATTTGAAGGAGCAGTTTGCACTTTTAGAACCTAACAAAAATGGCACCATTAACTTGGAAAATATAAAAGCGGTTGGTATTTTGTTTTATTTCTTTTTTATGTATGCTATTGAGAGGAAAGTGTTTATCATCTCACAAGTTTGAGTTACTCAGGCCTTTACAGTAAATGCAACAGATGCAATGAAGGAGTCACGCACTGCCGACTTTCTGGCATCAGTAAGTCCTGTGATTTAACTGTAGAATACCTCTATAAACTAAGAAAGAGAGTTTTGTGGCCACAATAGTTATTGATACAAATAATCTGGGTGGCAGCTTAATGCATTGCAATATAGAAGGATGGATTTTGACGAGTTCTGTGCAGCTGCCCTTAGTGTTCATCAAATTGAAGCACTTGACCACTGGGAGAAGCGTGCACGTTATGCCTTTGACCTGTTTGAAAAGGATGGAAACAAGGCCATAGTCATTGACGAATTAGCTTCGGTATGCTTGATTTGACTATAACTATAAGTTATACATGTTTAAACTTCTCATGGTGCTGCATTTTGATCTCAATATTTGAAGTTTCTTTATTCCTCATAATCTACTTTTCTAGCTACATTTACATAATGCCTAGTGGTTGCCAAATTAATAGAATGTAAATGTCAATATTGTTGTAGTTATATTGCAAGAAAAGAAACTAGTTTTTTTCTTTTTCTTTTCCCTTTTTCTAAATTAGTTTCAGTTGATATAATGTTTCAGTTGATATAATGGTCACTTTTAATAATTATGGAACTGCATTTCTGATGAATGGTTTAAACTGAAATAATCAGGAGCTTGGGCTTGGTCCATCTATTCCTGTTCATGCTGTTCTTCATGATTGGATTCGGCACACTGATGGGAAGTTAAGCTTCCTTGGATTTGTGAAATTGTTGCATGGTCCATCAAGAAGTCTTGCAAAAGCTCAATAGAAACTTTGGAAGCTCGATATAATACAAAGCACAAGTTTTTTTTCTTCTTTTTACCATTTGAGTTGATTAAACCTTGCCATAGGAGTATGTGTTTTCCACTGTAAAGTTGTAGTGTGTTAAGTTACAGGTGAGAATATGTATGTTTGTTATTAAAAGGGTACACTTATATATTGTAACACATTCTGAGTTTCAGAATTTAAAAATGACATTCCTGTCCACTTGCATCCAGAGCTGAATGAAAGAGGTTTTTGGAGCTCTTTTTGGTCCCTTAGCATCATTTTAGATTTTGGTTTTTGGAATAAGCAGTTACTAAGTTGCAGGTGCTATTCTTGTTGGTAATCTGGCAGCAACTGAAATTGTAATGCACTGCAGTTTCAAATATGCACCAAGTCGTGAAAAAATGGTTTACCTTACGAAACAAAACACAAGATACAAAGACTAAGTATATTTGAGGTCAAATTGTTAGTTTTAACTTGTAGTGGATAAAATAAATCAATTTGCTGGAAGTACTTGTTTATACCTCATCCACTATTTTTCTCAAAAAAAGGAAGGTAAAGTAAGTTGGTAACTGATGTTGTTGCAAAATCCTATAAATTTTTACATATTAGCTAGTGTCTTATTCTCTCATTTTTATTTTCATTATTTTAATTAAATAAATCTAATTGCCAATTTTTATATTATTAGTTAATACAATTGCTAATTTATCTTTTCACCAAAAAAATATCTAATTTATCCAACCTTTTCTAATTTAATGTTTTTTTTTGTCTAAGTTCTAATTTAACGTTGGCAAGTCATATACCAACGGATGATAAATTCATACGAAAAATCGATATAATCTTGAGCTGGACTTGGACTAATGCTCTTAGAGAGTGATGAATGTAAAATCATTTGTAAGTGTTTTTAAGAATAGTGTATTCTATCGAGTAATGTGACACCATCTCGTCATCTTAAATTTTCATCACATCACGTTCTAATGGCATAGATACTACTTTTATTATCTATTTTACAAAACATATTTTTGAGTTTATAGCTTATAATTTAGAAGTTCAAATTACTTAAAAAAAATTGTTTAGTAACAACCATTCCCGACAAACCTTTATTTTTATTAGCTTAAAACAATTTTGATAAGCTAAGTCTAGTTTATATTTTTTCTCCAAATTTTACCCATATTATTTTAATTGAAAAAAATAATATTCAATAAATATACTTTTTATGTCATTTCACATTTTTTGTAAAAAAAAATGTCATTTCACATTTATAAGTTAGTTCAAGTACAAACTCAATCAGCTAACTTATGCACTATCAGCTATAAGCTGGTTTATAAGCCAACCACTATAAGTTCAGTTTGGTTAAAAATAGTAAATGACTCATAAAATAGCTTATAGCTGATTGCAAACAAACTAGTTGATTGAATTTGCAATGTTGGATAAAATTAATGGCAGAACTAACTTATAATATGAAATGACATTAAAGTGATATAATGACTAATTTTTTTCTTCTTTCAATTAAGATTATAAGAGTAAAATTGAAATAAATGATGATAAACTATAGGTTAAATTGCTATTTTCGTCCCTTAACTATTTATTTAGTATCGCTTTGGTTCCCTAATTAAAATTTGATTTATTTTGGTATCTTAATTTTCTCTTTGTTACACATTTTGGTCTTTTCCGTTAATTTAATTAAAAAACGTTAGGATTTCTTCATCTTCTTCCCATCTTCTTCATCTTCATATCATCTTCATCAACCTTCAGCAGAAAAATTCTAGAAACGCAATTTAGCCTAAACTATAAGTTAATTGGATTGGCTTATAAAAAAAGTTATAAATTAATAAAAATAAAGGCTTATTCAATCACCCCGTCCCTTAACTTAACTGATTGTCTCAATTTGGTGCCCTAACTATAATTTGTATCAATTTGGTCAATTATATTTTGCTATGTTACTAGTTTTAGTCATTTCTACATTTTTTTTAGAGAAACTAACAGAAAGGACTAAAACTAGTAACAAAGCAAAACATAGGGGACCAAATTGATACAAATTATAGTTAGGAGACCAAATTAAGACAATCAATTAAGTTAAAGAATGATTGAATAAACCTAAAAATAAATTAGAAGCTCGTGTCAAAGTTGCGGATATTATACATGTCTTTTTTACTCAGATAAACTTATAAAACAAGTTATAATAACTTATAAGCTCGGTCGCTATATATAAATTAACTAATTAGTTAACAATTTTATTTTTTTAGAAAGAAAGAATATTGATTTTTGATAGAAAAAGTTGGCAACAAGTACTGAAACAACAAAATTTGACCAAAAAGGATGAATTAAACCCAATTTCAAATATTTTTACACGAATAAATACCGCGGCGTGTCTGCAGATAGAATTTTAGCTACAAAAAATGGATGAGAGGAGAGGTAAAAGAGCAGTGATTGTTCTCTCCTCTTCCTCTGAAGAAGAAAACACCGATTGCGATGACTCGTCCCAATCAGATACCAGTGAAATTGACGATGAGGATGAAGATGAAGAGGATCGCGATGAAGCTTCTGAATCAGATGATTGTGATGTTGATGATGAATCTCTCTCCGAAAAAGTTGTTTCTCTCCTTCTTCAAGGTTTTTATTTCTACCAAATGAAATTGACATTTAACAATGATGTGTCGAATCGATCAAGATTAGTGAATTTCGTGTTCGATTTTGCAGGTAGAAAGGATATAGATTCGTTGAAATTAAACGAATGCAAAGCTTATCTGCGGAAACACGGTTTGAGGCTTGCAGGAAATAGAGCAGTTTGTATTGCTAGGATAAAAGAGCATTGGAGGTAACTATTTCAAATCTTTACTTCATATTCTTTGACGTGTACATTTACGTTTACTTTTTCTGTTACTGTAATCGACAGTGAAGTTACCGGTAAAGATTAAATAAAGTTAAATTGTTTTCGTATAAGCTATAAATTGTTTTTATAAGCTATCTTGGAGAACTTATTATGAAAATAAGCTGTAAAGAGCTTATGAACCTGTCATATGCTGTTTTCATAAGTTCTTCCAAACAGTTTAACAAGTAGTTATAGCAGTAGAGGAATTCATATAAGCTAAACAGGCGCGTATTCATTATCATCATATAAGAGTGCTTGTTAAGTATTACATTTTCCCTATGATGACGATCTCATAAAAAATATATTGACATCACTACAGAAGTTGAAGTGTTGAACATTTTGTTTCCTTAGGAAAAAGATTCTAAGAGAAGACCATGAGCTATTGAACTATATGCATTTCACCTTTGATCCATCAATCTACTATTAAAAAGCTAAAAAGTATTTAATCAATAAGGCCTTTCATCGTCAGTTGAATGTGATAATTTTGGTACCAACTGTGTTCCTTTTTATGTTTAGTTGGAATGAATGTTTCGGCTAGGGGTTGGAGCCATGTTCTCAAAATGAGTGTTGTACGAGTCAGTGTATTCAATTGTGGATTAAGGAAAATAGCGGTTTGTTCAAATTCCGCTATGCAATAGTTCTATAGTGGCACTATAACCGCTGTTTGACAATATTTTGTACTAAATACCATATCGTGGGACAATAGCGATTTGTTGAATATCTGCTATGCTATAGTGCTACAGTGCTGCTATAGCCACTATTTAACAACACTGGTACGAGTGTGGGAAACTCTGACACATCTTCATTTTCAATATGAAGCGTCGGTGCTACATGTTGTAGGATTTTATGTTAAGAAGCAAACACTGGGATATGGAAAGCATTTGTGAATTGGCAAAGTTCATGATGGCATTTAGATATCTTCATTTTCATTTTCTGAAAATAGATTTTATTCAATTTTCTGTTAATGATTTTACTTCAATTTATTTGTACACAAGAGTAAGGTAATGATTATTTCTTGAGAAGATTGGACTTGTTACTTTGATTTTGGGCTATTGCACTTACATCTTTATGCTATCTTTCTAAGTGATTAGTTTGATATCTCAGGTTAAAACATGGAAGTGGGTACACATTGTATCCAAGATCGTCTTTCAACATTAATTGTACTGGTGAGTTATTATATCTTTTTTCTGCCACCTGCCTTACCCTTATCATTCTTTAGATGAATAGTAGCAGCCTTCTCACTTTTCTCAGGTGATGTCTGCATGGGTGACGTCGTTCTGTTCAGACAAAAGGTTTATGAAAAGTAATTTGTTTCTCTCATCATATTCAATAGATAATTTTCCTTCTAGTCCCAAATTATTATTTTATTATTGTTATTATTTTGTTATTAGTCAATTGTATATTTCACTAGGTTTAGCAAAGGGGCTAGGCATGGAAGAGTTAGAAGAAGCAGAACTGTTGCTGGGAGGGTTGTAAAGGAAAGCTATGGTGCAGCTAAACAACAACATACCTTTACTGTAAGTCTCAACTGTTCTAGCAATGGGTTTTATTATAAAAGAGTCACGTATTACTCATTTGGTCTTTTATTTGAACAATTACTTAGGGGTGATATATGCTCTTGTAAGATGCAGAGTGCAATGGCTCTCTTGGTTGGTGTTTCAGTGTTGCCACAATTTTTTTTTCAAAAAACAATAACATATTGGGTTTCATAGTTGCAACTTGCATTTCATGTGGTAGAAATGTCTTATGCCAGATTTTTCAGATTAATATCATGTAGAACTGTTGTGAAGAACTTTTTGCACTTCAATAACTCTTGCTTCGTCAATTTTGATGACTCATTACTAAGTTAAATTCTTTATCTATGTCTTGCAGGTTGAGGTGCTGTGGAGTAGTGGGGTTAGGAAATTACCTCCACTTACGCCTTTGCTCGTAAAGGGCCGTAATCTCTATAAAATGAAAACTTACAGACAGGTATCAATCAGTTCATGCAAACATTTATAATTTTTTTTTTCCCCATCATAAAGGTGTTGCTATTTGTTTTTTTTATTGTTATTTGTCATGCTTTAGAGATGGAAAAATGAAGCTGATAGGGTCAGAGTGCTATCTGAGAAGCACAGACGCGGTGCAGCTGCAAGGTTTGTGAGAGGGTTGAGGCAGAAAAAGAAAACCTGTAATGCAAATGGATCTAAGGGTAGTATAAGTTCGTGTAGTACTGTCTTTCAGGTTTTTCACATTATTAGTAACTCGTCGCTCATACCTTATTAGGTTCTAAGCGGCAGCATGAAATCCAGAACACCAAACAATCAGAAAAAGGACGATCTGGTGATCTAAACAAGGTTAGGCACCTTGATGGCTCCAGAAGAGCAAACGAGTATCAGCATCAAGTGGCCAAGTCATCAACACAAGCTACATGGAATGAGAGTACATCTTCAAGAGCCTTCAGATCTGCAAGGGGAAGAGTACACGAGTCTGCTGAATTTGACCGCTATCAAGCCCCCGCCTATCCATTGCAGGTTAGTAGCCAACAAATTCCATATCAATATCAAGTACATCCTCAAAGCAGGAGTGGACCAAATGAATTGGTTTATCACGGAAGAGGCCCAAATCCAAATATGAGAGGATTCCCACCTTACAGGCCTGGTGTTAGTGACTTCACAACTAGAACAAATATATTCGATGATAGTTATCATGCCCCCACAAACCGATACGACTTTGAGATGAAGAATTTGAATGCAGATCGTATGAACATGCCATTATACTTGTCTCCAAGAGACAGGTATAGAGGGAGATATTATGGCATGTGATATATAATCTGTTTTTTGAAATATAAACAGTTGGCTTCACCATTTAACAGTGGCATACCATGGGCTTTCCAACTGTGCTTTTGACTTTGGACCAGTGTACATAGTATTTTTGGTTGAACAATGAGAGGAGTTTAATCATCCTTTCTTCAAATATGTTCGTAGTTATGAGTGTGTACATACACTTTGTGGAAAAAGTGTACTTTTAAATTGTTTTCAAATTGAGCTCAATAATCAGACTAGTGTACGTTGTACTTTTGGATGAACAATGGGAGGAGCGCAACTGTGTAAACATTCTTTCTTCAAATGTTTTCGGTTTTTTTCTTCTATTGATCAACTCCCGCACTCAAAGGAGGTGGAACCATTTTGGAAACGTGTACTCTGGGATCGCATGTGTATGAGACTCCACCTCAACTCATCAAGAGTGCTCCACATATCTTTCTTTTTTTCCTCACTTTTGCTTGAAAACCGATATCATCTGAACAGACCATTTTGGACGGGCAAAAAACACAATTTTGTCTTGATTCATTGATTCAAAGATGGAAAAAAAAAAGTATTTTTTTGTCTGTTTGAAAAGTACTTTCAAATCGTATCAGTTTTCAAGCAGACAAACGGCTCTCTTATTATCTCTTAGTATATTAGATTTTAGATCTCTTTGAACTATAACTCTCTCAAACTTCGTTTTTCTTTTTGAGTAACTCTCAAACTTAGAGACACTTTTTTCACACTTGATATACAAACCAAAATAAAGTCAAATTGTTTTTGTTATAAACTATAAGTATTTTTGCAAGCTCTCTAAGAGCATTAAGCCGGATTGTATTTTTTTCTTTCTCAACAAAAAAAAATACAATTTAACTAAAACTTAGCTGTAAAATGTATAGAAATAAGTAAATAAATGAAAATTTTCAATTTAGTTTCTGATTATGTTTTCTGCCCGTCCAAAACGGTACATTCAATTGGTATCGGTTTTCAAGCAAAAGTGAGGGAAAAAAAGCAACTCTTAGATAATAAAACATATTTTAATATAATTTAGGGATTTAAACGACAAATTTCATATACCTTAAGGAAACCTTTCAACAAAAAAATATACCTTAAGGAATTAAGGGAGCACGCACTGCCTGTGTAAATTTATTTTACACAGAGAACCAATAAGAACTCGCTATTTTTACAATTTATACAAACAAATTCAAGAATAAAATTTGCTGTAATTCTAAATATCGATAAAATACAATAAGAAAAAGGGGAATAGGTGTAAATTAGAAAAAACATGGGGTGCAAATGGCAATTTGCAGTCGGTCTGGGTGGGCCACAATGGAGAGAAGTCCGGTTGAATTTGGCGTTCATTTCGTTCCTTCCTTGTGCTGTGGCGCGAAGATCATGCAATTCCATTTTACAGTTATAACGCTTTTTTGTAGCATCTCAACTTCCACACAAGATCTGAATCATTTCGATTCGCAAAGTAACAAATAATGAAGCTGTTGTAGGTGGAAAATTGAGAAGGAGAAGAAGAAGAAGAAGAATCGGATTCATTGATGATGGAGTGGACAACATTACAGCATCTTGATCTTCGTCATGTAGGTCACGGTGTTGTTCCGTTTCAACCTCATGCTGCTTGCTTCCATTCTCATCAGGCTCTCATTGCCGTCGCCATCGGAACTTACATTGTCGGTAAGTTTGGTTTAGTACCTGCATTATCATATAGCCAACTCTCCTTTAAATTCAGCTTAGTTAAATGCTGCTTGGTATAAGTGCTCATGTATAAGCTATTTCTACAACAAAAGTTAATGAAGTTAAATTGTATTATAAACTGTTTTCATAAGTTTTCCTGTAGAGCTTATGAGAGTAAGCTGAATAGATTTATGAATATGTTATAAGTTGTTTTCATAAGCTTTTCCAAACAGTATCATAAGTTCTTATATCATTAGATAAGTTTAAATAAGACAATCCAAATAGTCCTTGATCTTCTTCGAACAATGTCATACTTTCCCGTTTGAATTGATTTTGGAAAATACATTACAAGTTACAAGTTGGGTTGTTTCGATGCATGCAGAATTTGACGCATTGACAGGAAGCAAGATTTCTGCTCTTGACATTGGTGCACCTGTTGTCCGCATGGCATATAGTCCTACAAGTGCTCATACTGTGGTTGCAATCCTCCAGGTTGGACACACCTGAAATTCTCTTTGGTGTATATTTGAATTTTTTTTTGGTTATTTATACGAAGGGGCCAGATAAGACTATATTCCGGTTACGTGGGAGTGAGAGAATAACTAGTTTATGGTTATCTTGCAGCAAGAGGTTGATTCCTCGACTCGAACCTATGATAATAATTTTAACCGATGCGCCAAAGCTTCGTTTCTTATATTAAAATTACTAAGTTGCATTAAAATTTTCTTGCAACTTTATTATTTTGACAACCTTATAAGGGCCAAACATATTACAGGTTTATTATTGGCAACCTAACTTGAAGGTTTATTGCAGGAAGTTATAATAAAATTTTCCTATCATTTTGGTGACAAATGTGCAAGATTTAAGTTGAAAATAGACAGACTGGGTTTATGCACATTAATTTGGACTGCTATTTGGTTGATTTCGCCTTTTGTCTTTCTAAGCAAAGAAAAAAAATTATTTATGCAACGAGCGAAAGGTCTTTCCATTGCAAATATTTTTTCTGATTTTAGTGCTACATAATTGGTATGTTTAGAGGTTTCAAGTTGAGCCATGGCCCAAAAATTCAAGTAAGTTTTATGTTGCCTGACATGTTGAGAGCTTTCAAGTACTTCGGCCTTTTTAGAAGATAACTTACTAACTCATTTCCCTGTATATACCTTTGTATTCGGCCAACATCTTTCTCCCAGTTTAGAGTTCCTTTATTTAAATGTTTTTTTATGAGATCGTTGTTATATCTTCCTTTATTTTTTGTTCTGATATTACTTTTTTTAACATATAAAGGTGTAGCGGCATAGATAATCTGTTTTTTTTTTTTTTTTTTTTAGAGTAAATTCCACTTGTTTCGTCTATGTTTTTCTGAATTTATTGTAGCACAAACTTATTTTGTATTAGTTTACATGTGAGTTTTTGTCATTGCAAAGTTCTTCTGTATTTATTACAGTTATTGCTTTTCATTTGTAGGATTGTACATTACGATCTTGCGATTTTGACTTGGAGCAAACATGTGTATTGCATTCGCCAGATAAGAAGTCCGACAAAGTTTATTCTGAAACAGAAGTTCATCTGGCAATGACTCCATTACAACAGGTTGTGTTTTTTGGGTTTCATAAACGGATGAGTGTTACAGGTTCGATGTCTGGTTTCTCATCTGTGAGGGTAAATGTCTTATTGTCACTGGATTGATTAATAATCATTACATTTTCTACATCTGTTTTTGCATAAATGAAGTTGTTGGAACTGTTGAAGGCGGTAGAGCACCCACAAAAATCAAGACAGACTTGAAGAAGCCTATTGTTAATCTTGCTTGTCATCCTCGCCTTCCTGTTCTGGTATTACTTAAAAACTTGTCATAATTATATCTATCGGCAAGTTCATGTTATATGTATTTCTCCATAAAAAATATCTAGTCTTCAGTCTTTCTTCTAATGATGATACTTCAATCTCCCTTCTCTACTTTGTTGCTTTGTGTCCTAGTATGTTGCTTATGCAGATGGTTTGATTCGAGCATATAACATTCACACCTATGCTGTTCATTACACGCTACAACGTGAGATGTTTTTTGCTAAATTCTGTTATTGTTGATATGGTTTATATTTATCCAATAAGTTATATCCTTAGTGTTATTTTTCTTTTGTTTCTTATTCAGTTGAAAATACTATAAAGCTTAATGGCGCTTCTGCATTTGCATTTCATCCAACTCTAGAATGGATATTTATTGGTGATCGACGTGGTACACTATTGGCATGGGATGTATCAATCGAGAAGCCTAGTATGATTGGAATGTGAGTGACTGTAGTTTACCTTTGGTTGAGGTTTCTTTATCATCTAACTGAAAGACCTAGCATCATGGTTATCTATTTAAACTTTGTTAAATGCACATATCCTATTGACGGAAATGTTCATGTCTTTGTTATTTTGGTTACTCTTGTTCTTGTCTTCAAATCTAATGATTATCTATTGAAAATTTCAGAACTCAAGTTGGCTCACAACCAATAACTTCAGTTGCTTGGGTTGCAACTTTGCGTATACTTGTAACCCTATCAAAGGATGGAAATATGAAAGTTTGGAGATTACGGGTTCTAGTTAATCCTAATAGACCTCCTATGCTGGCAAATTTTTTTGAGCCCGCTGGTTAGCTATCTTGCCTCTACTCTAGCTTTCCTGTTGGTTCTTGGTATATACTTTCTCATGTTACGTGTATTGCAAAATTCTTGTGCTATTTGCCCCTCTCGGTAGCATCAACATCATCAGCCCTCTTGACAAAGTGTTCGGAAAGTCCTGGGCTAGAAACTATACTTCAACAACATTATGCAGATCAATATAGTTATTTCCTTTAAGTTTCTCTGTGGTAATGGTGTGATTAAGGAATAATAAAGGAACTTTATAAAGAATCAAACCAAATATACCAAACAATCAAATTGCTTCACTTTCTTACTGTTCATTTCCTTGCACTTGGTTTTCTAATTCGTATTACATTCTGATGCAGCAATTGAATCAATTGATATCCCACGTATCCTTTCTCAACAAGGTGGAGAAGCAGTGTATCCCTTACCGCGAATTAAAGCTATAGAATTTCATCCAAAATCTAATTTGGCAGCACTAGTGTTTGCAGTTAAGTGCCACCTTACATTATTTATACCCTCCTGGCTAGTTAATATAGGATACATAAACCTGCTGTTTATTTTAACAGAATGTAACAAATGGAGATAGTTCAAAAAACAAGACTGAAAATAATAGAGAAAGGAGAAAACAACTTTTTGCAGTTTTGCAAGGAGCACGGGGATCCTCAGGTAACTATTATTATTTAGCGTTAAAGAGCCTTCAACATTTACGGATATTTTCTACTGGAACAGATACAATTTCCACAGTTTTAGGTTTCTAGTTTTGCTGCTATATTTTCATCCATCAACATGATACATAGAAAACCTCGAGTTTTTCTGTTTATTTTTAATGGGACGTCTTACTGAAGGGAACCCTGATGCCCTGTGGTAAAATTGTATGATATTGTTTCTCTACCTTTTGTGGATATCTTGCATAATGTTCCATGAAATGCCTATTTTATTTTATGGGTACAATTTCATGCCATGTCTTAATTGGGTCTTTTGGACAATTTTTTTTCCATTTAAGTCTGTTTTTATTTTCTAATTGTTAGAATATGATAAATATCTTCTATATTATATTTATCTAGGATCACTTTATAATTTTGTAGGATCTTAGATTTTCTCTTTGGATTATATTTTATATATCTTATTATTATTATGTGTTTTTCTTGATTTATTATTGAGTTTCATTCCTATAAATAGGGATTAGTATCAAGTCACTATCAAGTTAGTATCAATAATATTCACGTTTTTTATTATTTTTTATCCTTTTATCTAAAAACCCACAACTTCAATACTGAATACCTCATTTGTTTAGTAAATATTTTGCTAGTTACTTTTATTTACTGTTGCAGGTTGTCTTTCACTTTTTGTCTTCTATCAGTATCATGCATCTCATGTTTGTGTTAGATATGTTGTTTCCATCCAACTCTTTAATCATATACATACTAATGGTTGAGATTCTTTGCAGCATCGGTTTTAAAAGAAAAATTGTCAGTCTTGGGTTCATCTGGTGTCTTAGCAGATCATCAGCTTCAAGCTCAATTGCAAGAACATCATATGAAAGGGTGAGTTGAAATCTGTAACTGAGTAGATGAAAATATATAAGTGTAACCAGTATTTTATGGAAAACTAGTCGTTAGAATCTATTTTTATTATGGAAAATATGGAACTCATTACTTTTGATTCTTTTCTCCCTTTGTTATCCAATGCATTTGATTTGTGACAATCCATAATTATCGTATGTTATTGTTGATAATCTACTCTCTTTCTTGCAGCCACGGTCATCTTACAATATCAGACATTGCAAGGAAGGCTTTTCTCCACAGTGTATGTTTCTTTCCTATTGTATTACCTTTTTGTAAGACTCAATGTAAATAAAAAGTGCAATGCCTATTGCCTAAGATGTGACTCTATAATTTGACCATAAAATTTGATGGCTCAAGTTTCCTTACAGTCCTGCATATAACTTCCTAAGAAAGCTTTGGCAAATCTTCTTGCCCTGACTTAAATTTTGCACTTCTGCATTATTCTTGTAGCATTTTATGGAAGGCCATACAAAAAGTGCTCCCATATCCCGCTTACCCCTCATCGCTGTTCTAGATACCAAGCATCGTCTGAAGGACATTCCTGTAGTCCAGGTAAGGTCCCAGTGACAAGTTGATTAGGGACTGATTTTTGTCTTTAGACATTTTTGTTCAATCAACTAAAACAATTCATGCACTGCCAGCCATTCCATCTGGAGCTTAATTTTTTCAATAAAGAGAACCGAGTTCTTCATTATCCCGTCAGGGCTTTTTATGTGGATGGACCAGATCTTATGGCTTATAATCTCTCATCTGGATTGGAGAATACCTACAGAAAGCTCTATAATTTGGTAACATAGAGAGAGTAGTAATTTTAACAAATATCGTGTTGTCCTTCTAATTCTATTGAAATCATCCTTTGCATACTATAATATATTGTAACTATTTATATTTTACAAGTGAAAATCATGTCTATATCAAACCTTCTAATGTTTAGCAACTTTGTATAGATTCCTGGCCATGTGGAGTATCAAGCAAATTACTTGATTTACAGTAAAAAGCAACATCTATTTCTTGTAGCTTACGAATTTAGTGGCATTACAAATGAAGTTGTAGTTTATCGGGAAAATACTAAAGTAGAGACAGTAAACGGTAAAAGCAGCACTGTGAAAGGTATTTATGTGTGAGGAATACATTTCTTTTCTCTTTCAACCAGACTTTGGTCATGCATTATGTGCAATAAAATAATTCAACTAGTTGTCTACAGGTCGAGATGCAGCATTTATTGGTCCCAATGAAAATCAGTTTGCTATTCTTGATGAAGATAAGACAGGGTTGGCAGTATATATACTACCAGGAGGGCCCTCACACGAACCTAAGGATATTGAAAAAGCTTTTGAAGAAAATCAACCTACAGAAACTAGCGATAATTCAATTAAAGGCCCAACACCGTTTATGTTTGAAACTGAAGTTGATCGTATCTTTTCTACTCCTTTAGGTGCTTGAAAGTTGAATACATATGTTTCTACATGCATTCATATATAGTTTTTGTTGTGTGTGTAGACATGGGATTCATTGATAATGACATAAATCAAAATTCATCCGTGACAAAAAAATAACCTTCTATAGGGTGTATTTAATCCAAAATCCACTCATGCATATGCATACAATTTCATACTATATGCTTCATGCACTCCATCGAAGTTCACTATACTTTCCAAATACATGGAAATATCTCTGATTCTTCTGTAGAACTTTCGTTGTTTACAATTTCTGAAACTTATCCCACAACATTTACATAGTATTTACTCACATTTCACTGGTTGGATTGGTAGTTTTCTTAAAGAAATCACTGAGCAAAAGCATACAAAGTCTTAAACTTGTCTCAACGGATCCCCCACCCAAACCAAGGCATACACACAAGTTTAGATGCTTTCTATTGATTTAGTGGTAGTAGTAGGTTGTAATGATTAATTTTCTTGGTGGTAGATTCAACCTTGATGTTTGCTTCTCATGGGACCCAAATTGGATTGGTAAAGCTCGTACAAGGGTATCGCCTTTCTACTTCAACTTCTACTTCCACTTCTAATGGACATTATATAACAACCAAGGGCGAGGGGAAAAAGTCACTCAAGTTGAAAATAAATGAGATTGTACTCCAGGTATCAATCAGCTGCATGCTTAATTATGATCAGAACTAATAGCAATATCCAACTCTTCTGTGCAGTTAATCACAAGTGAAGAAAATAAAGAAAATGGGGCGATAAAATGCCCTATAGTCAATAGCGGCGTCTATAGAGGTGTAGCATAGTGGCCCCTAGGTTCTACCAGAAACCGATTGGCCATTGCATTGTGGTTTTAAGTAGTGGCTGTAGCACCGCCAATATAAACCAAATAGCAGTCAGATAGTTGCCAAATAGCAGTTGTAGAGACCGCTAAAGTGAAACTCCTAAAAAATTCTGAATATTTTGGACTTTTTGGTAATTTCTGAATGACAACGAAATACAGCCTTCTTGTTTTTTTTTCGTTTCTACTCTGAAATGGTTTCATCTTCCCTTCTCACTGTGTGCGCTTTTCTGCTATTTTCCAGCAGCCCTTTCTGTGACTTCTTGGCGCCCATTATCACCTTGGAGATAGTGATTTTATTAAAGGAATCACTTGTATTTTTATTTTAAATGCTTAAAATTAGTTATTTTAAGCCTCAGAGGCTAAAACTGGTGTATTTTATATTGGAACATTGGCAGCAATGAACTTCGATTTTTAGTTTTGAATATGCCTATAATGTCGTGTATTCGTCTATTGTTTAGCTTCCATATGTATGGTATAAGTTTCTTGTATTGTTTCCTTAAAGATCGATGCAGTGGTCATACCTCTACTCGCTGTACTGTGGGGGCCGTCCATTATATGCCATTGACTACACAGACAATGAAAGTGTGGCTATAATAGTTGTCGAACTTTCGAGTTAACTCAAAACCCCACCAGTTCAAGACTGTAGGGATTAAAGTCTAATTATGTCACTTACAATATTGTTTCTAGTAAAGTTGGGTTGACCCACACAGGAATCATATAGACTTACATAGAATCGCTAGTTTGAGTACAATTGGACGAGCCAACGACATAAAGGTTATCCCCGCCGCCCTGGAATACCTAAAATGACACTGCATTGTGGAACAATAGTACCTAATGACTCTGCATTATGATTCTACTTGGTAACACATTTTTTAAAATTTGTTAGGTGCACTGGCAAGAGACCCTTAGGGGACACGTTGCAGGGATTTTGACAACTTTGAGAGTTCTTATTGTTTCTGCTACACTTGATATACTTGCAAGCACTTCAACAAATTTTGACAAGGGACTTCCTCCAATATCCTTGGATTTTTTTAATTAAATTAAGGAACTATTTATTCATATTATGGGTGTGTTTGATTGATTAGGTGAAATTTTTGAAAGAAATATGAGCAGTGGAAAATAAACAGGATCACTTTAATTAAAGCCTTACCCTTTCTTCTGCCTCTACCTTCCCCCTTTCCACATAGTCATCCCAGCACACCGAAATTTCATATGCCGCTTGAATATATGTGTTTTCAATTCCTTAATTGATGCCTACTTCAGATCACTCTTGTGGGTTGGGCCTGCCCTTCTTTTTTCTACTGCCACTGCAATCAGTATACTGGGCTGGGATGGAAAAGTGAGGTCCATTCTCTCAATTAGTATGCCTCAAGCAGGTAAAGGTCTTGCTCTGTACTGGGATTTCATGATATCTTAGCCATCTATTTTGTGTGTTCTACTTTATCAACTACCGTGCTATTTTTTCCAGGTACTGTCCTACTGATCTATTTTTATAAATTTCTTATGCAGTCTTGGTTGGTGCTTTGAATGATCGATTGTTGCTTGCTAGCCCGACAGAGATAAATCCCAGACAGAAGAAGGGAGTTGACATCAAAAGCTGTCTTGTTGGTCTTCTTGAGCCTCTTCTCATTGGATTTGTCACTATGCAACAAAGTTATAAGCAGAAGCTCGAACTGTCAGAAATACTATACCAAGTAACATCAAGGTTTCTCTCTTTGCTGCTGAGTTATATCCTTTTAGAAAAATCTAACTTTCTAATGGAGAAAGTGCTAGATTTCATGATCTCATTAAGACTTGCGAGTAACAACTGATACTGTAAATTTTATCTGAGTGAAGGTTTGACAGCTTGCGAGTAACACCAATGTCTCTCGACATCCTTGCTTTAGGCTCTCCTGTTTGTGGAGATTTAGCTGTGTCATTATCCCAATCAGGTCCACAGTTCACCCAGGTAAGTAGAATTCTTTTTGTCTTGGAATTTAGATGTTCCCTATCTGATCTCCTAAGGACGTCGAGTTTTGATCTTAGGTGATGCGGGGTGTCTATGCTGTAAAATCTCTTCATTTTTCAATAGCTTTATCTGTTCTGAAAGATGAGTTTCTGCGTTCAAGAGACTATCCACAATGCCCTCCTACATCTCAGTTATTCCATAGGTTCAGACAGTTGGGTTATTCATGCATCAGGTAGGCAGAGTGGTAGACTAGGAAAATTCATTGTACTCATGTTGCTGCTATTCTACCTAGATGGACTGCTGAAATATGACGTTTGTGTGTTTCACTGATGCTGATTTTCTTGATTTATTTTCTATTGATGCTAGTTAGGTACTGCTTTCCTAACCCAGCCATTAGCTAACCTATTATTACGTATCTAAAAAACTTATATATTATATATGAGTGTGCTAGTTTTTATTTTCATCAATAATTATAATCTCATGATTCTGGCCTATTCTTCTGTGAGGTAAGAATGCAAGCAGGGGCAGGGACAGCAAGTTTTCTCTAAGTAGGCCAATTTACAAGCACAAATATAAGTGAAGATTATAAACGATATATCCACTTTGAACATTGACATATGAAATTGATCTAATCAAGTCGTAGAAACTATAAAAGATTGGAAGAAGAAAACAAATATAAATATTGGGGGTGCACTGTAGATTCTTTGATAAAACTTATGAGGGGTGCCACAAAATTACTTCTCATTAGCATTGTAAAGGAAGATAAAAAAAACCTGGGTGACCATGGCCCACAAAGGCCACCCCCTCCCTCTTCCCCTGTATGCAAGAATATGAACAAATAGAGTTACCAAGTCATATACAACTGACTAACACCTTAGCATGTCACCAGGAGCCAAGAAAAAATTTCTATATTCATCAAATATATTCTCAACCCCAACAAAAAGTGTATGCTCTGAGCATATGGAAGACACTATTCAATAAAAGCATCGTTAAGTAACATGCGAGACCTTCTATGACGAGTATGATCATTGTATATAGAGGACTTACATGCTTGCATAATTTCTGTTTTCTTTATGATGCATCCCGTTGGGTGGTAAATAGCAAATAAGAACAATAGCTTAGTGTTGCAGAAATGACGGTTACAGTGGATAAGCGAATATACTAGACAAGGTAGAATTAGGAAGGGGTACAATAGAGAGACAGAAGGAGTTAACTACTATTGAGGAAAATATTGTAGAATCTATTCTAAAGTGGTTTATTTATGTGAGAAGAATATCAAGAGAAGCCCTGGTAAAAATAGGTAGATAAGATAGAGGACAGCCCAATAGTTAGAAGGAAAAGGTGACTAAGGAATACTATTAGTCAAGTCATTAAATTTGTAAGGATTTGGTTCACAATCAAATACAGTGGCGCTATCTCATTTTCGGGAAAAGGTTTTGGTGGTTGTTATTGTATGATTTTTATTTGCTTTTACCTACCTAACTTAATTGATTATCTCATGATCAAATGATCTGCCCTCTGCTTGTTTACATTTGAATGGTCGTCGTAAAAATGCATTATTTTCGTATGGTTGATTTATAACACCGTTTGTATGAACTATGCCATGCTTGTGTCTTTCAAATGGGAAACCGAAAACATGATTTGGGTTCGGAAGACGGATGAGAGAGAGAGAGAGAGAGAGAGAGAGAGATGTTAATTATATACTAATCACTGATAGGCTGTAACCTAATACTTCTCTTTACACTAATAATTAGGTTAGGTGTTAGCACTTGTAGACAAGACCAAGCCCACTAACATGGAGACTAATAAATATGATATTCTTTTTTCTTTTTTTTAAAACTCGGTATCCGATTGAAGAACCGACTAATCCGAAGGGACCAATCCCACCGCCCACTTGTGGAGGGCCCATTTAAAGCCAGAGCATAGCTCTGTATGGACTTAGCCCACAGAAATTGGCACCGGGGGGAATCAAACCTGAGACCTTGAGACTTGAGAGGAGAACACTCCAAGATCCCAAGCCAACCACTAGGCCAACCCAAATGGGTTAATGAATATGATATTCTAGCAGAGCTAATGCTATCGATGAGCACGTGAAATGTCGTTCTCTGAATTGCATGAATGCATGATCATAATGTTTGTTCACTTTTGTAATTTAAGATTACTTGCAGGTTTGGTCAGTTTGATAAAGCAAAGGAAACCTTTGAAGTTACTGAAGACTACGAAAGCATGCTTGATCTGTTTATATGCCACCTTAATCCTAGCGCCATGAGGCGTCTTGCTCAGAAATTGGAAGAAGAAGATCTTGACTCAGAATTGAGGCGACATTGTGAAAGAATTTTACGAATTCGATCTACTGGATGGACACAAGGAATATTTGCCAACTTTGCTGCAGAAAGTATGGTTCCTAAAGGACCTGAATGGGGTGGTGGAAACTGGGAAATCAAAACCCTTGCTACTGCCAAGGATATACCTAAGTGGGAGCTTGCTGCAGAAGTGACACCATATATGAGGACTGATGATGCTGCAATTCCATCCATAGTTTTTGATCATATTGGTGTGTATTTAGGCTCAATTAAAGGAAGAGGAAATGTTGTAGAGGTAAAGGAAGATAGTTTGGTCAAAGCGTTCACTCTAGCAGCTATGGATGCTAAAGCCAATGGTCTTGAAGTATCTCCTATTAAATCCTTACCTAATCAATTGAAGGGGGTTGATAAGACCCAAGGTGATTCACTAATGGGTCTGGAGAGTCTTAACAAACAGCCTGCCAGTTCGTCGGCTGATAAACAGGCTAAAGCAGCAGAAGAATTCAAGAAATCTATGTATGGAGCTGCCGGTAATGATAGCAGTAGCGATGAGGAAGGAGTGTCAAAAATCAAAAAAATACATGTTAGAATAAGAGACAAGCCAATTGATTCCTCTGTGGATGTGAACAAAATTAAAGAAGCGGCTAGTAAATTTAAACTTGCCGGAGGGTTAACTCCATCAAGGAGCAGGTCGTTAACCAGTGGACCGCAAGATTTTGGCCAGTTTTTGGCCTTGCCTCCTCTAACAACAGGAATGGCTGCTCGTACAGTTTCAACTCCTGGTGACCTGTTTGGTACAGAGGCTCTTACTCAACCAGAATCAATTTCACAGCCAGCAACTGGGGCTGTGGGTAGAGGACCTATTCCAGAGGATTTCTTTCAGAATACAGTTTCATCCCTTCAGGTTGCTGCTACACTGCGTCCTGCTGGGTCGTATCTCTCTAAACTCACTCCAGGGGTTGAAAGCAGCAAGGAAACGGCTAACCAGTTTAGTGCTTCTGAAGCTGATGTAGGTGATGTTCCACCTAAATCTGTTGTCGTTTCAAATGAGCACATAGGACTTCCAGATGGTGGTTTGCCACCTCAATCCTCGGCTCAGGCTGCAGGAATTCCCCCATCACATCTGCAGGCACCAACTTCTACCCAACCTCTCGATCTTAGCATTCTTGGAGTACCAAATTCTGCTGATAAGCCTGCACAAGCTGGGTCTTCGCCATCTTCTGTACGACCTGGACAGGTATAGATAAATGCATGCATAGGCATCCATATGCATGTTGAAAGTATAAAAGAATACATGCATAGGCATTCATATACATGTGGAAGTCGAACTAGGAACACTTTCTAACTAGAGCATTAAAGATGCTTTTTGCCATTTCTTTTTTTGATATTTCATGATATTTTCAATCTGTTCGTTGTGTAAGAACATGGAAAGGCGTGCAAGAATCTGATGTTCTGCACTGGATTGAACCAGCATGCGGCATAAACAGATAGGAATACTCATTTTGTGTTTCTTCCTTTCACTATTTTGTCGATCTAGGGATAGAGAATAAATTATGAAGGTTTTCTAAGAAAAATGTTCTTATTGAGCCAGTGTACATATAAACAGTAGTTACTTCCAATAATGCCACATCTTAGAAGCCTGCTTTATTGAACCTGGTAAGTTTTACCCTCTCAATTAGAACTAAGGTGTACATTAGGAATAAAGAAAAGAGAAGCAAGAAACTAGAGGCAATGAAGGAAATATGAGAGGTGATCAGTTTGGGGGAATGTATGTGGTAAGCAACCTGCACATATGACAGGTGGGGAAGGGACGTGATTCTCTTAGTAAAACAGAATAAAGAGAGAAGGGGGGGTGAAGCAAGAAAGGTTTGGAAAGGGTAGGAGAAAATAACTTGAAGAGTCTGTAATGTCTGCATCATTATCATTTTTATGCGTGTGTTTATCTTTGGTAATTTGTACAGGTAAGGATCTGATAGTATAGTGGAAACTGAAGGAACTTCGATATTTCTTCAATATAACCATGTTCTAGTTCCAGTTTCATTGTACTGAGCATGTGTGGGTTTTTTTTTCTAATATCTTCTCATGGCTCTTATGACAGGTTCCCCAAGGGGCTGAAGCTTCTGTATGTTTCAAGACAGGACTTGCTCACCTGGAGCAAAATAATCTTTCTGATGCCTTGTCTTGCTTTGATGAAGCTTTTCTTGCATTAGCTAAGGAAATATCTCGTGGAAGTGATATAAAAGCGCAAGCAACAATCTGTGCTCAATACAAGATAACGGTCACTCTTCTTCAGGTACCAGGACCATGCTCATACTTTTAATGACATAGATAGAATGGACTCTGACCTAAAATTACGTTAGGTAACTGAGCTTCTGCACCTTTAGGCCGTGAGGAAGCACTATCATCAAACTGTAGTTTGATGTTTTTCATGCTGTCAATATTTGCTAGTTAAAGTTTCTGTAAAGATAGCTAACTCCTAAGATAGCAAGCATAAGAGAAAATTAAAGGCATTATTATAATCTCTGCTACTGTCATAATTGATATGGAATTATACATGAAGAATAAGTAAGTTTTTCTATTAAGAATTATGGGATCGGAGGGATAAAGATCATAGATGCAAGCAAGATAGAGTGCATAGGAGTATTCACGAGGAAGATACTCAGCGGTTCATGTAGAGTGTAAATAGATTGATATAAGAATAATAGAAATGGTACAATTAGTGTTCCTATATATAGAGATTAGTTGGAGTAACTAACTCTAACTCTAACTAAGCTTCTCAAACACTCTAACTAACTATAGTTTATTCTAACTAACTAGAGTGTAATATTTTCCGTAACTGATATGGAGTTCCAGGCCGGTTTTGAGAACTAATATGAAAATAAACCTTAGTCTAGCTAGACTTGTGAGTTGAGCGCAAATATTTTTTGTGGACACCTTGGTGGTCAATCAGACCTGATAAATCACTCCAAAATTCTCAATCTTCTTCCCATATAATGTGCCTGTTAGATGTGTATGTTGTTCCAAATTTCATTTATTTTACATATGTTTATCCCTTTTACTAATTTAAAGCTATCCTTGTGACTGCAGGAAATTGGACGTTTGCAAAAAGTCCATGGTTCAAGGGCAATCAGTGCAAAAGATGAGATGGCAAGACTTTCTCGCCATCTGGGTTCATTACCTCTTTTGGCTAAACACAGAATAAATTGCATTCGAACTGCCATAAAGCGAAACATGGAGGTGCAAAATTATGCATATTCCAAGCAAATGCTAGAACTACTACTGTCCAAAGCACCTCCAAGCAAGCAGGAGGAATTCAGGAGCCTGATGGACTTGTGTGTTCAGAGGGGTTTGAATAATAAATCCATTGATCCACAGGAAGATCCTTCACAGTTTTGTGCTGCCACATTAAGCAGACTGTCGACAATTGGATATGATGTCTGTGATCTATGTGGATCCAAATTTTCAGCTGTGAATGCTCCTGGATGTACCATCTGTGGAATGGGAAGCATCAAAAGATCAGATGCACACGCAGGGTCAGTTGGCCCAGTTCCTTCTCCATTTGGTTGAGTCTGCTAGCAGTGTGTGTTTCCTTTGGAAGCTGTTGAGTTAGCATAACTTCATTGTAAGGAGGACACAGCCTGAGTTTTCTTGTGGTTATTTGAGATGGCCTCTGCACCCTCTCCCACTCTTTAACTTAATTTTTCGATCTAGATCATTCTTTCTCTGTAATTAGAATTTTGTTATCCAATAATTTTGTAAAACATATTAACCCTTTGTGAAGATAGAAACAAGTTGAATAACATCATTAAAATACATCATCTTTTGGTTTAGGGTTAATCTGGGTTGTCAATGAAAGTTATCAGGTAAGATTGAATAGCATTGCCAAAAAGGTATTAGTTTGATTCTTAAAAAAATATATTATATTATTATGTATTTTGAAATGAGACAATCACTCCTCTTATGCTTTATTGCTGACAAATATGGAAGAACTATTCCAAGTTGTATATAATATTACTGTCATAATAATATTTTTAAGATTATTGGCTATAATGGTCTATCCAACCCCCATTTTTGTTTTTGTATTATTTTTCAAAGATATATCTCATTTTGGTGCGATCATGGGAAAATTTTCCTATAAAATCTATGCTTACTGCTAAGTGCCTTATTACAGTCTTTAAAAAAAAAAGGACCTTATTGCAGTTTACAAAGGTCAAAACCCTATCAAAGGAAACATTACTTGTTATCTACTTTCTCTGTGAACTATCCAATATACAAAATCCAGAACATCAAAGTTCAAAAATCTGTGCTTATTGAGCATTAACAGCACCTCTCACTGGATTATTTGTGGCTGTCCAAAAAAAACCTGGTTACTGGTGTACAAGCAACCTGAAACTGAAGTCATAGGGCATCATATGTACCAGCTGTGAAAGAGGCTGCCTTCCCCTTCTTTCAATGCATTCAACTGCTTCCTTTCTCAGTTCAACAGGTAGCTGAAGGCAGACCCAATCCAACAAAGAATCTAAGTCCTTTGCAAAGTCAAGTAAAAACCAGTCAAGTATCTTTGGAATTATTAACTTGTTTGTTTTAGTAATGCCAACTGCTGCCTGTAAATAATCTCTCTTTGCTGCTTCTAACTCGTTATCAACTTGTGATGCTGTGTACACCCTTACCTTCATAAAATAGAAATATATATTTGTTCCATCAAATGCATTAATAAGTACATTGATTTATGAACTCATCCACATTAATAATGATTAGAAATGCTAACTATATAATTGATCCTGCTAGTGGAAACTGGGAAGCTTTACACTATGTTTAATTTTGTATCATAATGATGAGTCTCCTATGATACCAAACAAACCCAGATTGTAGGATCAAAATAAGCCTTATTGTACCTTGTTGGATAATCCGAGTGGCCCAATAACAAATTTATGATCGATTATAATACATCTTAAGTTTTGAACCTAACTCAGTCATTACCTTACAAGTTACAAGTCAGCTCTTAGGTCATATCTCTAGTGAAGGTGAGATTTGGATTATTTTTTTTCCAACACAATCATCCTTAGCGCCTAATCTATCCTAGATATTTCAATTCTCAGCATCAAACCATTACATAATACCTTGAAACAAATTTTCATATAAACTAGTCATAAGGAAACCATATATTATCAGACTAGATGATCACATAAGTCGACATTAAGGCATATCTGAAAAAGAAAATAGTTAATGTCCGCACAACAATATTTTCATATGAATTGAGAAACAAACATACCACAGGTGATGACCAGCTTCCACAGGACAGTGCAAATGTAACCAAAGGTTCAGACCATTCCAAACCAAATATGCCTCTTGCTTTCATCTCGTCATTTTTTGCAGCTTTTAGACAGGTCTGTTGCAGAAGCAAAGATGAAAATCAAGAGATGAATTGTAATCTACAAAGCATAACAAGGACTTCAAAAAATAAAAAAAATAAAAAACGATCATGTTTAGCACAAGCAGATAGTAGGTTATGAACTTACATAATTCAGGTGATAAGGAAGTCTCAAGATGAAGTGCTCTATAGTGATTGCCTTGAGCAAGTGTCCCCCTACTACTATTGTGGCCTGTCACAAGCATTACCAAGTTTTAGTCAACTCGAATGCTTTTCAAATATAATTGGAAGTTACAAAGAAGGGTACCAAGAAATCCACTCATGTCAATATGTGATGGAAGCAAAGATGAATTGAGAAGGAGCAACGATAGTTTTTGTGCTCAGAATAATTTGTTCTTAAAACAAAAACAAAAGTTGAGAACATTAAAGTGATTATTGTACCTTCTGCATCAGTGCTACAACCATTTCAGGACTCTCAGGTATGCCATGCTCTAAATATGCCTACAATATAACCAAATAATTGTAGTCACCTCAACATATTAGGCAAGGTAATGTGAGTGTATGTGACATCAAATATAAATATAGACCTCGAAGAGAGAACTCTTTTAGTAGTGACAAGTAGTGAATGAGTGACAGAAAAACTATCTTACATTCATCATACAAGAATTATAAGTGTTTATCCAAAATGCAAGTTTCTCCTGGTGAGTAAGACCCTTCAAGTTCACCGAGGCAAGTTTCCCAAATAAGAACCTGAACATGTCTTTTAGATTAGACAGACACTCATAGTCCATATTTAGTATCAGCAAAAAGTTAATAACCCTTTATAACTTACTTTAATCGATTGATGAGAAACACTGAATTTTTCATTCGGTTGAAATCAACGCTGGAGGCTTCAATCTCACAAAAACTATTGTAGGCACCAATATCTCTTGTTTTGGATATTGAACAGATACCATATGGATCGCGTGGAGGTATTTTCGATTCTCCTAAATTGTCCTTGAATATGGAAATTCTTGTAAATATGCTACATAAGCACTTGACTATATCCTCTGAAACTCTATTTGGTGTATTATCAACTTCTAACACCTTATCACCTGAGGAATTTTGTGCTCTTTCTTGATCTACTAATCTCTTCTCCAGCTGATCAATCAAAACAAAATGATTGTTGAAATGAAACCTCAATCGTTTCGCACATCATATAATAATTATTGAAACTGTTAAGTACCTGCAACTTCACGTGATCTGCACACTTGTCAGCTGATTCTTGTTTGGTTGGTGATTTCTTCACTGGAGTGATGACTTTAGCCATTTTCTTTTCAATAGATTTCTCTTCTGGTATCGATGATAAGGAATCTTGTTTGGAATGCAATTGCTTCCCATTGACTAGCTTTCTACTAGAAGCACTTCTGGCAAGAGAAATTTGAGGCCTAGTCGTGGTAGAATTAAGCTCACTTTGAGACAATGATTTTGACCTTTGATGTTTGGATCCTTTGATGGAATTCTGGTCCATCGGATCAATCGAATTTTCTGCATTCCTCTTGGAGGAAATGTAGACAGCTTCCTGATATAAACCTTGTCTGAAATTCACAACCTTCTCTTCTAATCGAACCACCTCTTCCTCCAATACCGCAACTTCAGCCACAAGCTCTGATGTCTAAAATACACAATAGACAGTTTTTCTTACTTTCAATGTCTATAGATATCAAAGATCAAAAACTTAATTCTAATTAAGATATATACCGAATGCATTGAATACAATTGATCAGTGAGATATAGTGAATACAATTGATCGATCACTGACTTAATCTACTTACATGGGAAGGGAGATAAGGAGGAAGACGAGGAAGTGCTCCTAAAGGTCTAGTGAGTGCTCTTTCTAACACTCTATGAACATTCTCTTCATGTCTTAGCTTCCTCTTTAACTTATCAACCTGCAAACTTAGAGCGGCATAATAACTAACACTGAAATTACAAATAATGTGTAGAACAGTTAATAATGCAAGGAATATGTTACACTCACATCTTGTATCAAAGCCATTTTCCTTTCTCGACGTCCTTTTTTCAAAGTATTATGTGCAGCCATTTTCCTGCTCCCTCCTTTTTCCATCTTTTCCTGCTTTGCACATTAAGTGAGAAACAATTTTTTTTTGTAGAAACTTCAGTTTTTGTATGAAATGAGAAAGAAAGATAGAAGGAAGGACAGAGACTATTTGTTTCTCATGAGAAGTGAAATAACATAGTTCTCAGATTTGGAATTAAAACATCATTCCTAACTGTTAAAAGTAACACACTTAGTTTATGTTATGCTTTTAAACCAATTTCTTATTTTTCTCAATTTTTCTAAGAGATTTTATGTTACATAGCTTAATTTTCATGAGAAGCCTATTTTTAAAACCAAGTGATTAGACTTAAGTAGTCGATGAGTTTCCGTGAAAGTCAAATTGACCAAGATACGCAAGTTTAGACTATGGCATGAATAATCTTTGACCAGTCTTTACTTATCATCTCCAAATTACGAGAGTCCATTTCTTGAAGACCGAAGATAAGACCAACCAAAAAAAAAAACATGAGAAGCCAACAACCTTAAATGGTCATTTGTTTCTTAAGACCTTACAATCAAACAGAAAAAGAGATAAAGAAAATTGGCCAAAAAGAGAAAGAAAGAAAAATAAGAAGAAAATAGTTTGCCGTTTTTTGAAGGAACTTTGATTGATTACCTGAAGAGTGGTGTGCTCTCTGCTACTCATGTTACCACTTTCACACAAAACAAGAAACAAAATAATGCAATCTAATACTACAATACTACAGCAGAAAAGGTAGTAAAAACATGCACAAAGTTATGCTAACTCTGATAAAGTGAATCTGCAAAACAGTAACCAATAATTCACAAACAACAGAGAAAAAGAGAAACTGAGAAAGATTTTATACAATTCATGGAGCGGGAAAAAGAAGAAAAAATGGTTTTTGTTTTATACAAATAATAAAAAAATATGGAAGAAGATGGTGAAAACAAATGAGAAGGACGAGGTTTGTTTAAGGTGTTACATATACGGCCTCATATAATGACTAATGAAAGTGTTGCAGTTGTTGCTTGTGTAAAGTACCAATATGGGATAATGATGACAACAATGAAACAAATTCTGAACTGAGATGTTTAATGATATCTATTACTGTGTTACATGCATATTGCTAGCAATTAATTAAATGTTGTTGACAGACATAGATAAGGACAGAAAAATTCCTTTTCTTAGAGAAACTGCCAGTATGTGTAATTAATAATACTTCAATTTCTCTCGGCCATTTGGGTTGGTCCGGTAGTATTGGTTTGGACCTATGAGTGTGCTCATTTTCAAAATCATAAGTTCGATTCTCTCCCTATCAATTTAAGATCAACTTAGTTAAGCTCACGAGTATAACTACTTAGCACCTAGTAATTGTAAATGGACTTTTATTTAGGGACAATATTTTTTAAAAAAGGATGCTTATAATTAGACGGAGGGAGTATTTATTTTGTCTTTTATTATTTGACATGTATTTGCTGAGGAATTGAATTAATTTATAGGAAATGTTAACGAATGCTACCAGGACACTCGGGTCTTAAATGATAACTTTTGACAAAAATGTTTGTATTCAATGCATTGAAAATGAATTATTTGACATTTTTAAAGAATAATTTCCTAATTTATAATGCTTAAAGAATTTCTCAAAAACACTACTCCATAGTTAACAAGACCTTTAATTTATTATGATCAAAGATGCAAAGTTGAATTTGTTGGTGAATAGTGGTACTTCACATGGTTCTTAATTGTGGTACACTGACCGTATAGAAAACCGTCTCATGTGGGCGTTCTAAAATGAAAGTATTGTCGGAGTTAGGAATCATTGCGCGAACACAAGATTAAGAAGCAAGCAACGTTATCAGTAATCTGCTCATTGCAACAGGGCCTCATAATCTGATATATGGATCTTTTTTATTATTATAAGATTCCCATGTGATATGATATAAAAACTTATAGAATTTATGGTCGAGTAGAATACAGCATTATAAACTTAACTTAGCTTGTGAGATGCGAATTACATCTACTTATAAAAATTTGTCCACCACATATATCTTTTAATGTGTGACTCTTTTTTTTTTTTAGAAAAACTACTCCGGGGCATTGATTAAGAAATTCAAAAGTAGAAAAATTGTCTTGGAAATATATACTGTTATTTTTTACCAACTAATTATTACATCACTTTTCAATAAAATCTTACTTCTTTTGACTGCTTAACCAATACCCCGGGAGCACTGGTTAACATTATCCAAACTTTTAATGTGTGACTCTTAATACACATCCCTCACATAACCTGAGAAACTCGATTACATAAAGTTGATAATATGTGATTTAACTCGTTAGATATAATTTCTGATACTATTTTAGAATTTATGGTTAAACTTAACACAACTCTACAAAATAAATTTTTGAAGTGGAAACTATAAACACTTATAAATATTTGGTTGGAAGATATATTAACATGTGATATTGATATAGAGCAACACCCTTTCTTTAACACATCGTCAGATTCTTTTTTAAGCAACACCGTAACTTAAAAATTTGATTTCTCTTTTTTAATATTAATCAGAACTACTTAAATAATATTATCATTTGAAATAAAATTAAATACAAATAAAATATTACTATTTAGTATAAATTGTTAAACTAGTTATAAGTTTTTCAAAGTTTATTATTGGAAAGAAAAAAAAAGTTAATTCAAAGTGGGGAATGCACTTAGTGCGTGTTTAGAATCACAAACAATTTTGCAAAATAGTGATCCACTTGTAATTTTGGAAAAATCACCATAAATTCAAACATACATTTAACTCGACTATGATGGATTTGCACTATTAGAAATAGGGTTCTCATAATTAAGAATATGACGTAGTAATATAACTAAAAAAGTGGAATAAATCAAAAGCTATTCATAAAAGGCCTTTGCTTGCTTTAGTCATAATTTTACAAAGTGTGACAAAAGTGTGATTTGTGACATGCTTTATATACTTTAGCAGCTATGCTGAAGATAAGGATTAAGGGCAAGACCTGTCTTGGAGCATTGAACTAGTGGAACTTCTAAAACATAATAACATAAGCCATCACTTTCATACGCTGTTTCCAAAGGATGCAGAAAACGACTTCAAGCAGAAAGTAAAATAAATAGAGAATAAAAATAGAGGGGAAAAAATATAGTAACTAAAATAAAGATAATGTTAACAACGGCTCTGGCTACGGTAGGCAAGCTGCATGGGTCATGTACCGTGCATGACCTTTATTTTATTTTTTTTGTTTGTTGCAAAATGAATTTCATCCCTTAGATATGCTTTTATTCTAATGAATGGATGTGATCTCTTTGAATTGTGACCTGCTAGTATTTTGTTATTTAAACATGTATAGTGATTTTAAAGAATGCAATTGAATTTAGAATCGGATTTAATAAAAAGGTGTTTTCGGTGTTGTTGGAAATATTGTGAAAATGGATCTTTTGATACAATTAATAAAACATTAAAATGAATTTTTTGATAATTTTCATTAAACCTTTAAAATTAAATTGTACTCCCCTTTACCATGAATGAATATTTTTAATATAGTTTTTTAAAAAAAATTTGTACTAATAGGTTTTTTGTGTTTGAATTCACAAAATAAAAGCTGATAAGCGAGTGCGGTGCAAATATTTAACAATGTTTTACATATAAAATAAAAAAGATATTTAATAAAAAAAAACTACATTAATGTTGATATTTTAAAAATTGTGATGAATTTGCAAAATTACATCATATCGGTTTTCTCATTAATACATAAAAACTTGTTTATGCTAGATACACATAAAATCTGCAACGAGTGCGAATAATATATTTAACATTGTTTTGCATATAAAATAAAAAATTATTTAATATAAACACTACATTAATGTTGATATTTTGAATATAGTCATGAGATTCCAAAATGTCATCATATCTACTTTCTCATACTAATACATTTTTTTTGACGCATCTCAAATCAATACATAAAAGTTTGCTTTCACGTATTTTTCATAGAAACATTTGAAGTAGCAATAAACGTCAAATGTTTAGATTTATATACCCAAGAAAGTTCTTGGTTTATGTTAGTTCAACAAGATTAGAGTATATAACAATTAATTGATAGGACCAGAATGTTCTGGAGAATGATAATAGATTTATCCACTATAGTTGTCTTGCTAAGAGAAACTTCTGACTAGCACTGTAAGGTCTTGATCACACCAGATCAGTCCGTTACACCCTGTATTATCAACATACTTCTACAATTTTTTGCTTTCGCACAAGAAAGGTTGTTACACTTCTTTCTTAAACTATCGTTACAGTTAGACTTAAGAATTACAATACACTTTGTAAGATGAGATTTGTTTTGGATCAAATAAATTCTCAACACTTGTTTGAGATTTACATAAGCAAAATTCAAAAGAGAAGATCCAAGAGATATAATGAGAGAGCTTGGAATTTGCTTTGTTTGCGAGGAGCTTTGTATGTAGTGATGTTTTTCACTTGAGAGAATATTAGCTTTTAAAACTCTTCCGGTAGTTAACTGTCGAAGTTTTCGCGGTAGTTAACTGCCGAAGTTTCCACGATAGTTAACTGCAGTCGGTTAATTTCCGCTGCAGTTAATTGCCGAAGGGGTATTTTGGTATTTTACTGGTGTGTTTCAGCTTAAACACATGTGTATACAACAATTTTCGATATTTTATTCTTTATGGGCTTTAACTTTCAAATGGGTCGAACTCTTTTCTTATGGCCCAAGATACATCTTTCAAACGATAATCTGCTATGCTTTCTTGTTGTGTTGACTTGTTTACTTTTGATGTACTGTTTTATTTTCTCTGTATATGCCAGAACGTTCTCAGTACATTCTCATGAAACAAATTCTCACAAAACAAATTAGTAAATAACAAGATTAAATAAATTTAATATGTTTGTAATCTTTAAAACTTCAAATAAGGGTTTTGTCTCAACAACATTACATTAATGTTGATATTTTTATCTTTAAACATTTCATAATATTATCAATGTATTTATTTTTTATATAACTGCTGCAATGTTAAGCGACCCGTGTGAATACATGAGTCTTTTACTAGTTATATTAGTAGTAAATGTTACTAAAGGGAGTAATAATTTTTTTTATATTTTTTAATAATTATTACCCACTTTATTCAACAAAAAAAGTGTACTATTACCCACTAAAATAGGTAATGCATAGTACATAAACATAAAGTTAAGAAATCTTTCGTAGACTAACTTCCGTTTGATAAGAATCTTTCAAATACTAACCATCATTCTATGAGAATATTTCAAAGGCTAACTATCATTCTATGAGAATCTTTCAAAGACTAACTTCCGTTTTATGAAAATCTTTCAAACACTAACTTCCGTTCTATTAGAATATTCTAAAGACTAACCTCTCGTTCTATGAGAATCTTTCAAAGACTAACTTTCGTTTTATGAAAATTTTTCAAAAACTAACTTCCGTTCTATGAGAATTTTCTAAAGACTAACTTCCTTTCTATAAGAATCATTCAAAGGCTAACTTTCGTTCTATGAGAATCTTCTAGAGACTAACCTCTCGTTCTATGAAAATCTTTCAAAAACTGACTATCATTCTATGAGAATCTTTTAAATATTAACTTTCGTTCTATGAAATTTTTTCAAATACTAACTTTTATTCTATGAGAATCTTCTAAAGACTAACTTTTATCCTGTGAAAATTTTCTAAAGACTAATTACTTCCGTTATCCGAGAATCTTCCAAAAACATACTATCATTATATGAGAATTTTCCAAGGACTGAAATGTTCGCACAATTTTTTAATTAAAATTAATGTAATTTAAAATTAAATTTTAGTTGTGAAAGTTAATAAAAAAGAAATTTACCAAAAAATTTGTGTTCAGTTATTGCTTTCCATATGTTATTCTATCATAATAATTTGTCAAAATTGATGGTGTTAAGTGATTAATAATCAATTAAATATAATAAAATGTTGATCATTAAAATTGAAATACTATGTTATTCAAAATAATTGAAATTCTATGTTAATGATTTTGTTTTGGAACTGAAGGATACGACGTTTGTAAATATATGCAATTTATTTTTGGGTTAAATAAATAAATAATCCATTTAAATATAACAAAATTTGATTTTAGTCCCTCTAAAATATTTCTTAGGCTTTTGGTCTCTCTAAAATTTTCCATTAATCAAATTAGTTCCTACTTTTTAGTCAACTCATGTCTAACTTTCATATTTTTAATGAAATTTTTTAGAAATGGATAAAATATTATGACAATCTCGCCCAAAAAAAATTATAATTTTTTAACAAACTTTTTTCTTAAATTTATGTCATAATACATTACTTTTTTTCTTATATATAAGGGAATTGGATAATAAGGAGAAAAAAAAGAAATAAATTGGTTTTATATTTTGCAAATTGACTATTAGACACATAAAATTAAGATAAGTTTTAAAAAAGACAACTATAAATTTTTGCTGAAGTATGATTTTTAAATATTATTAATAGATTCCGAAATTGGCCTTATATTATTAAAACCAACAAATTTACATGAAATTATTGTGAGAATTATTTTTATACTTTTGACCTCCTACACTAGGTAACCATTGCACGGTACCTGCAATCAAAGGTTACATTATTGTCCAAAGAAGGAAAAAAAAAAAAAAGGAAGGTCTTGTACCGTAAGAGACCTATTGAGGTCTCGCACGGTAAACGGCACTGTTAACAACGATCTTAATTTTATTTTTTTTAAGCCAAAACAAAAGTTTTAAAATAAATAAAAATAAAAAGGTACAAAGACTGGGGGACGTAGGACCTGACCCAGGAAAACCCAAATGGGAATACAACATGACAAAATAGCCTAAATAGATCTACTATAATCCATCCTAACAAAAGTTCACTGATCACAGATGCAACCTAGCGAACCCGCGTACGGGTGCGAAACCAAATTACAAAAAAAAAAAAATGAAAAGTGAACATCTGCGTAAAACAACTAAAGTGTAGTTATGGCGAATGGATCGACCGCCAACACGGCAACAACATCCAAGTGCCAACAGCTCCCTGAACAACAGCAAGTATAGAAGCCCTTTCGAGCAAGCAACGCGTGAGAACTCAGATCGAGGGATGAGTCCAATACGTCAGTAACCTTTTCGGGTTATTGTGATTGACCCTTTCGAGTTTTTGTAACCGACCCTCTCGGGTTTACGAATCGACACCGCAACAAGCAAGCTGCTAAACAACTTCACCGCAAAAAAGGCCAACAGTCTGAATCCACCCAATCCCTGCTCAAACAAAACAGCAAAAACAACCGCCAGAGACCCACAAAAACAAAAGCCCGCCGACGGCATACAAACGGCAACCGACAAAACGAAACAAAACCAGCGAGAAAGAACACAACCACCGAGAAGAATCTACCACCAAATCCCGACAACAACAAGTTGCAAACAGCCACGACCATTGCCCGAACCACCTTACTCACCCACCATGAGCCTTGCGACGGTCGGACAAAAAGAGCCCGCTGAAGGAGGCTTAATCACGCCAGAAAGAGAGGGGACATCAATCGAAATGAAACCTGCAAAAGGAAGTCAAAAATCTGGAAAACACACCACATCTGGCAACAAAAGCGACGCCGCCACCTCCTAGCGTCGCCGCCTCGAACTAGAACAACCAATCAAACGGCCGATCTACAAGATCTGACGGAAAAACCACCAAAATTCGAAACCGACGGAAAGACGCTTATCTGGAAAGAAGAAGCGACGACAAGGAAGAAGGGGGCACCAGTGGTGTGGAGAAAGATCTCATCACACCACCCACCAAGGAGGCTACATGTTGGAGAAAGGCTTTGGATTTGAGGAGAAGAGGGTTAAAGATGTACTAATTAGGTTAAAAAAAGATATACTAATTACATTGATCAATGTTTAACTTATATACTTTTATTTTATAAACCTCAAAATAAACTTTTATTTTATAAATTCCACGGTTAATATTTTTATTAGAAAATACTTAACTTCGAGGTTTGGCTCTCTGAATGCTTGTCGTCTCGCTTAGTTTTAGTAGTGTTGAAATTTGGGGCCTAACTCATCCTTACAAAACCGGCTTGTAAGGTGAGGATTGCCTCCTCTTTATAAACTCTTCTCAAGAGTCTTATCTATCCGATGTGGGACTTGGGTTTTTCTCAATACACCCCCTCACGCTCGGCATTCTTTGGGATTGATGCGTGAATAAGTTTAAGCGGCCCTTGAATTTGACAAGCTATGATACCATGTTAGAAATGGCGGTTGGGCCTAACACAACCCCACAAAACCGGCTTGTGAGGTGAGGATTACCCCCACTTATAAACACATTGTCAGGCCATCACCTATCCGATGTGAGACTCTTAACACACCCCCCTCACGCCCAAGACTGGACATCTGGAGACATAAATGGTGGGTGGCCCGATAACGGAAACCTGATAGCAGGTGGCCCAATGGATCTTGGAGAGACTCTGATACCATCTTAAAATTGGGGATCTAACTCATCATCACAAAACCGGCTTGTAAGGTGAGGATTGCTTCCTCTTTATAAACTCTTCTCAAGAGTCTTATCTATCCGATGTGAGACTTGGATTTTTCCCGATAAGCAGCTCAAATTTTCAACTATTGTTATATGATACAAAAATACCTAAATTTTGTAGTGTAGAAGTCTTCTTGCCTTTTTCGACATTCTACATATTCTTTTATGTTAGTAGTAGTTATGTTGAATTCTGGTGATTGAACTTTTGACTATTTTAGAATTCCTTAACTCGTCAATTGAGATCTATCTACATGAATTTGGATATAACACAGTTACTGCATGGACATAGTAATTGATCTGCACCAACCGATCTGAAGCAAACGGTCAAGATCTTACTTAAAACTTTTTAATTTGATTATAATAATCTAAAACCAATTTAAAAGTACATCTATTTGGTATTGGTTAGTAGGGTTATGGACCAGGTGGTCCCATGAATCACTTGTGCAAAAACGTACTCTCACCATGAAATTGTGAGCTTGATCCAAAGCATAAAGTAGAAGGATGAGTGAGTGGTGAATTTGTTGCGATTCGTGAAAAGGAAAGGGAAACAGACACATGCACATGAAAAAAGTGGGAAAATGGCTTCGTTCTTCCAATAGCCAATCTCCACTCATTTTTTTGTTTTTAAATCACTATTTGGATTGTGATGCTAAGTGCATGTTTTCTTGTCAAAATATCTACACCTTTCTATATTAACAATCCAATTATATGTGTACGAACGGTTTAATTTATATGCCTAGTTATTATTCTATGTTCTATATAATTTTTCTTTCATTAGTTGGAAATATCTCATTTCAGGAGGGGTTTAGAATGAGAAAGGGGAGTTATTTCCCACTATGGAAAAGTTATTCTTGACTATTAAATTAAGAAGGTGTATAAATTTTATGATGGTCTGCCTACACTATATATTTTCCCCATATCATCTTCAACCTTGAGAATTGCAATGGAGATTTCTTATCTTTTTTTTTTTTCCGAACATGAAATTCCAAAAATAAAATACATGGGATTTAAGCTCTTTTGCAAAAATTCCAAAAATAAAATACATGAAATTCCTGAACACTGAATATTGTGTTTATTGGATTCA
>Ga0315914_1001239_pt1 | contig 37373 bp, 19 predicted proteins | sample MpolenodulesMG_FD_203920 | JGI IMG/M metagenome (GOLD analysis project Ga0315914, IMG submission 203920) | Medicago polymorpha root nodule microbial communities from Los Angeles, California, United States - elongated nodules | ecosystem: Host-associated > Plants > Roots > Nodule | place: USA...
TTTAGATCACGTTACTTTCAAATTTAAATTTGGCCACCAATGCAATATTACCTATATAAGATAAAATTCTTAGAATTGATTAAAAGAAATATTCTTTTTTACATTTAATCACACTAATGAAGTTTACATTTCAATTATAGAATTGTAAACTAATGCAAGACTTTCAATTAAGTTCATACTTCAATTATAGAATTGTAAACTAATGAAATACTCTCTATTTGAGATGATATTCATAATATAAACTAATGCAAGACTCCCTCTTAAGTTCACATTTCAATTATGGATTTTTAAATTAATGCAAGTTTTCCAATATCAAATAAAATTAAAACAAGAAGCCTGTACACAATAAACATATTTTTATATTTTATAGAAGCAATGATTTCATTTTACTTGTATCATTGAGTTCAGATTTAAAATTTGGGGTTCTAATAAAACAAGATAAATATTTTAAGCAATAATTTATTTTTTGACACATTTTTTTACACTTATAATTTATTTACACTCATATATACCATTGTTCTACAATTCGTATGCTAACTCATAAACTTTGGGTGAGTTATGTTTTTAGGTGTCAAATTCGTGTTAAATTGGAAATAACAAGGTTTTATTGCTAAAATCGGAATCGGGACCGAGTTTAAAAAAAATGTGTGGGCCACTTAAGTTATGTTTTATTGCTAAAAATGTGTTGTAAACTCGGTAAAATATGTGGGCCACTTAAGATTTTTTCTTTCTTTTACAAGAGGTGATAGATAGGTACAAGTGAAATAATAGAGCTCTAATTTTATTTTTAATAAACAAAAAAAGATCCCTAATCAATGGCTACATAACCAATCCAATTTTCCCATGTGTAACCTTTTTACTACCATTATTTATTTATTTTACATTTAATGACACTATGAAGTTCGCATTTCAATTATGGAATTGTACATTGATTCAAGACTCTCTATTTTAGATGGTATTCATAAAAAAGAAATTGTGTGCATAATATAAACTAATTCAAGACTCCTTGTTAAGTTCACATTTCAATTATGGAATGGTAAGCTAATGCAAGACTTCCAATATCAAATAAAATTACTACAAGAAGCTTGTACATAATATACATATCTTTATATTGATGATTTAAGCAATAATTTATTTTTTTACACTTGTAATTTATTTACACTTATATATACCATTGTTCTACAAATCGTATGCTAACTCGTAAACTTGGATGAGTTATGTTTTTAGGTGCCAAATTCGTGTTAAATCGGAAATAACAAGGTTTTATTGCTAAAATCGGGGATTTGGGACCGAGTTTAAGCGAGTTAACACGTTGTAAACTCGGTAAAATATGTGGGCCACTTAAGCTAATTTTCTTTCTTTTGCAAGAGGTGATAGATAGGTACAAGTGAAATAATAGAGATCTAATTTTATTTTTAATAAACAAAAAAATCCCTAATCAATGGCTACATAACCAATCCAATTTTCCCATGTGAAACATTTTTACTACCATTATTTAGTTATTTTACGTTTAATGACACTATGAAGTTCGTATTTCAATTATGGAATTGTACAATGATTCAAGACTCTCTATTTTAGATGATATTCATAAAAAGAAGTTGTGTGCATAATATAAACTAATGCAAGACTCCTTGTTAAGTTCACATTTCAATTATGGAATGGTAAGCTAATGCAAGACTTCCAATATCAAATAAAATTACTACAAGAAGCTTGTACATAATATACATATCATTATATTGATTTAAGCAATAATTTATTTTTTTACACATTTTTTTTACATTGTAATCTATTTAAACTTATATATGCCATTGTTCTACTAATCGCATGCTAACTCGTAAACTTGGCCGAGTGAAGGTTGGTTATTTTTCTAATAAGTGCTAGACTTCTATGGTTACAGACACAAATACTTTAGTTTTAGACATACTCACAACTAATAAAAAGTAAAATAGAAAATAATTATTTGTTTTATTAGTATTATTGATAATAATAATATTTTCTCATCTGCTTTTAATTATTTGAGTGTTTCTAAATCTAAAATATTTGTGTTTGTGATCATAGAAGTGTTTCTCTTCTAATCATTTACTGGAAAGATTAAGTAACTCAACACTCCACCTAAGAGTGTATATTCTAAATAAAAAAATAAATAGTTAACATGCACAAGTAAAATGGTCTTGCACTAATTTTATGATGCAACCGGAAAAAAAAATGGTCTTAACCTATGCGCAAATATCATATTATTTTGATCTAATTGTGAGATTTATTGATCAAATGGTGAATACTAACATGTACGTGATGTAAGATTTGTCTCACTTGTTCATCATATAACTGACACTATCTATAGTGATGGGTTGGAAAAAATCATCGGTTTTACCTACGGTTTACAACCTGTAGGTATACGCTGTAATGACATCTCATTATTTCTTATACCTACGGTTTAGTTCCCATCACTATAACCTTAGTGACAGTTATAAATCCAAAAGAAGAATGTAACTGTGTAGATTTTAGCGACAATGTTTACGTCTCTTCGATGCTAGTGTGATAATTCAATCTTTTATTCTAGGATATTATTCAGATCAGTATAATTTGTGTCATAACGGTACATAATAGACAAAGTTTTATTACAAACTAAAAAATTGAACAAAATCTGTCCAATTAATTTCTAAGTTTGCATCTTCAAGAACCACTTAGCTTCTAAGCTTTACCTGCAACATACGAAATATGCCCTATTAAATTGAATCGAGTAAAGGGAAAAACATTCTCTAAGTAGAAGTCGTTACAAGGTAACTAGTGTAGTTTCAGTTAGTGCGATCAAGTCCTAGAAATAAAAACGCATGTTTTTGAGTATGTGCTACTACAATAATTATGATGTAATGCAATGCCGTTTTTTAATTATAACACTAACTCTAGTTATTTGTGTTAAATGGGCTTGGATCTCAGCCAGCTTACCCAATTCCTAGATGCACCTATGCTGGCAGGGTTACATGTTCTCAAGTTTCTCAAAAACAATCCTGGTCAAAGGTTATTTTTCAGCTCATCCTCATCATTAACTTTGAAGGGGTTCTCACATTCAGATTGGGGAGCATGCCAAGACATTAGAAGATCCACCATTGGCTTCTGTTTCTTCCATGGTACCCCTCTCATAAGTTGAAAAAGTAAAAAGAAGTATGTGGTATCAAGATCTTCATCAAAAGCTGAATGCAGAGCACTTGCACAAGCTACATGTGAAGGACAATGGCTACTCTACCTATTGCATGATTTTCTCATAACTCACTTAACACCCATTATCTTATATTGTGATAATAAATTTGCACTACATATAGCTGCTAACCCTGTATTCCATGAGAGAACAAAGCACATAGAAACACCCATTGATTGTCATGTTGTTAGAGACAAAGTGCAGGCAGGACTAATTCACCTGATACCAGTATCCTCAAAAGAACAAGTTGCCGACATTTTTACTACACCCTGGGCCTTTCAACACTCTACTAAACAAGCTTGGAACAATCAACATCCATTCTAGCTTGAGGGGGACACTATTAAAGGATAATTAGCTTGGGATGTATTTGTTACTTGTGTAGCAAGCAACTGTGTGAAACTCAGCTAGCTTAAACTGTTGTAACTGAATTTATAGTTAGTTACAATAGTTAGTTATAGTTAGTTAGTACCTATAGTTGAGTTAGAGTTGTTAATTACACTCTATATAAAGCTATAGTGCTTCATTGTAATACTTAGATTTTGAGAATAATAAAATTCCTTCTTCTCACTTCATTTGTTTTCTTCAAATCTATGCACATTGCAAGCTTAACCTTAGCTTTCATGGAGTTTGAGATTACCTCTTTAACACTATCCTTAATATTTAAAATAATAGTGGTGATCCCAGTAATTTCAACAATACATATATTTGTCTGATTAGTCCTAGTGAATATAGACCTATCAGACAATTGAGCTAGCGGTGTTTATCTTAAAATATCACTAAACCTATTGCTAGCGGAATCAAAAGAATTCTCATGATTATAAAACCCTCTTCAAAGTGGATTTATCCCTAGTAGGCTTATAAGGGACGACGCTATTATAGCTTTTGAAGCTTTTCACACTCAAAACAAAATTAAAAAAAATTTGAGAGAGAGATTAACATACTACTAACATTTGTCATTAAACAAATAAAAAATAAAGAGCTCAATTGTAGGCAAAACGTTGACATGGTATAAACTTTAACCGACATACCAATGAATAGTCAATAATCAATAATGGTTTGTAGTTTGTACCAAACATCCAGCTTGTCTCTAAACTTCAATCAGAGTCAATATTATGAACATAAATAAATCACATCCAAAATTCCAAATATATGGAATAAGCCAACTTATTCCTTCCTTCATTCCAATCCCATAAATGTAAATGGTTATCTGATTAGTAATTACTAATTAGTAAAAAGAATCACTGTTGTTCTACCAAGAAGCTCTTCCAATGTGTTACTTTCTCTCCAACACTCTTACTTTGTTTGCATGATCCATTGATAAGTGAATAATAGTTCCATCACCTTGGACAGCCATGTTTGGAATAATGAGTTGTGGAGTGCTTTCCCTACTATAACCAACATGCATATGGTCATAATTTGTATAACAAGCATTGTAGCATTCCACATGAGCTGCATTGTTGGGGGCTTCACTGTTATTGCCATGGCCACTTCCTTTGTTGATTATTTTTTCATATGAATCTTTTACATTATTAATGGAATTACCATGTTGTCTAGGCTGTGTCTGGTAGAAGATCTTTGAAGCAACAAATTCTCCATCTCTTTCTTCTTCATTCATACCAAGATGGTATTGATGCATCACCCAATTAGTCTTCTCTGGTTTTCCTTCTTTGCAATAGTTGGTGTAGAGTACTAGTATCTTCTTAAATCCCTTCACAACACCATTGGAAAAAATTGCTCTAGTTTTCCCTGTTTTGTGCCATCTTGTTTCAATTCCTTCTTCATCAGTGTGAACCTTTCTTCTTTTCCTTGTTCCTGTTGTGTATGCTTTCGAAGGCCTATGAAAAAAGTGGCGAATTTGACCATCTTTGCTAACTCCTGCAATATTTTACGTAACAATTTATATCAACTTCTTGCATATTCCGTCTCTTTTAAAATAAGTGTCGTTTTTTTTTTCGATGTAATATTAGTTACATTTTTTTTATATACTTTTACATATTGTTTTTCTAATCTACTTCAAAATTAATATTGTCTACACCGTTTTCAAGTCAATATATTTCTCCGTACATTTTTGCCTACGACAATTTTGTAAAAATATAATATTCTTTTATTTATTTAAACTATGACATATTAACAATTATTTTATACGTGAAGAAGAATTTGTAAAGGAACTCATATGGTTAGATATGAGAATCAATGAACCATGCATAACACTATATGATGAACTTGGTGGAAATAGAGTAATTAAGGAATCAGTACTAAAAAATGAATTACTAATAGAGAAGGAAAAATAGTAAAATTTATCTGTCTCTTAATTCCTACAAACTTTAGAGGTTAATTTCACTTTTTCATCTCTAATATACCCAATTCACACCAAAAAAATAACAAATATATTTATATATCAATATCCTGATAAATTGCTATTTGTTTGTTCTTTGCAATGTACAAAAGAAATAGAATTCGGTGATACATTATTAATAGAAAGGAGTTTTTATTAGACTTGATCAATCAAACCAACAGTGTAAACATCCCGACACAAAAAAGGTACTTGCTTTCCAAAACTTGGGGAACAATTTTTAATTGTTTTTAACTTCATAAACAAAACCTAATGTTACAGTAACAAATCACTTAGGCGCAATTTCAAAATGCTAATTGATGTTTTGGAGTTAAATCTAAAAAAAAATATGTTTATTAGTTAGTTATATCATACAGTAAAACGTTTAAAAAGCCCCCATCAAAATAGGATGCCCCTATTGAGAGTTTGGTGGCCATTGCATTGCCAATTTAAGCATTCATTGGTTTCTTGTAACACACTTCAACATGTTGGTTATATGAAAGAGATGCCTGAAAAATACACGCTCTATAGGACTGGACATAAATTTTCTTTTTATCATGTTTTTCCACAATTCACAAAAAATAATCAAAAACTGAACACTAATTTATCTAATTCTCATAAGTTAGTAGAAAGGGCAAAACTCAACTCAACCCCAATTGACGAAGAATTTCCTTTGCTTGCAATTGCAAGGACTACTGCTATAATTTTTTAGATATAAATTTAGAGACCATAAATGTTATGTGGCCATGCTCAAACCGCCTTATAATTAAATTTATTTCAAATAAAAAATTAATATTTTAATTGTAAAACATTAATTAATTAATTTGATGCATGCGGTACCGTGCAGAACAAGATCGTGTTTCCCAATAATTGACACATGCAATGCATCAAACGGTATTCCAAATCTCTAAACTATTTTAATTAATCAAATAAATTAAATTAAATAGAAAAACCTGGTAGTTGTGCTGGATGTGTATAACAAATTCCATTCTCTCCTTGAAGCGTTGGTATGAACTCATCAATAAGTGGATGAAGCTTGCGAACATCAGAACTCACTTTTGCCTCCAAATGCTCTAGTATTTCTACATCATTTGGGTCAAATTTCACTCCAGCTGGTAACCCCGGCAATTCATTAACTCCACCCTATGTAACAAATCATCAAATTTACACACAAATTAATAAACTAAAGGAATTAATATTGGTGCATAAACAAACAAAATAAAACTAAAATCAAATTTAACCATAGAGTCGCAGAGATTCGACAAAGTTTTATGTTGGTTGTCATCAAGGTTAACATAACCCTCTCCTTTTAATCCTTGGCAGGATTTAAGATTAAACTAAATAAATAAAACAAATAAAACCATTGGTTAGTACGTACCTGATTTTTTGCTTCAATATTATGGCCGCATGAGGGGCATTCCATGGTTTGATTTTGATCAATTTCTTCATTGAGCTTTATGTTATCAGTGACATCAGAGTTGTTGTTATCTTTATCATTGTACCATGCCATAGTTCTTAATCTCTCTTATAATACTGGTCCCTAATAATAAAGCAAATTATGGAAAAAGGGTGAGAGATTGATTAAATATAGATGACAAAATATGAAGAAAAAAGAAAAAGGTAAAGCTATAGTTTGTATCTTTCGGGACACGTTACTACATGATATTTATTTAATCATATACCTGTGTGCTTACCCTTTACCTTAATTCTTCTTCTGTGTGTGTGTGTTATGATTCAATGATTGAACTTGTGTGCTTGTGATTTCCCAAACTGTGGTTGCTATTGCTCTCAGAGACAAAGGAAGAGAGAGGGTGTAGTTAGATATAGACGACAAAATAAAAGAAAATTAGGGAAATAACGAGGGGGTTCTATATATAGCAGGTTGCTTGTAGGTTACGTTTTGGCTATGCTCGTGTGGATACGTATCATCCAAGGAATACATGCGGCCTACCTAGTTTTTAATAATATCAATTTGCAAATACTTTTTTTTTAAGTAGTTGCAATTTAATTAATGAAAGGAATATTTAAAAGGGTACCATCTATATTAAAGTTTTATAAAAAAAAATAACAAAAAAGAAAAATTTACAATAATTGTACTTAATCGTAAAACCCTGTGTTAAGAAAAAGTGATGGTATGGTATCCATAAGAGTGGAAACGGGGCTACCTGATTCTTCTTAATCAGGACGTTTTGCCAGCAATGTATGTGCGTGTGCAAAAGTTGAGTATAAAATACATAAATATCTTATTTGAAAATTTTTGTTTTAAATATATTCTAAAATAAGATATTATTTTAATTTATAATTTATATTTCTGTTTAAAATATTTTTTAGGATTTATTTTTTATTTAAATATATGAAAAACATTTGATTTAAATATATTCTAAGATAAGATATTATTTTAATTTATAATTTACATTTCTGTTTAGAATATTTTTTTAGGATTTATTTTTTATTTAAATATATGATTTAAAATATAAATTATAAACAGAAATTTTTTTCATATAAAAATATAAATATAAATATAAACAAATTTTCTCCATATAAATATAAGTTTTCTCCATGTAAAAATTATTTCATATAATTTTCGCAATACAAACATAAACACACTAAAAGCCCCATCGGTGATATCACGGGCCAATAGTCATATTAAAGATGCATGTGGAAGCCGAATCAAACTTTTCAAAGGTCGTTGATTAAATCGATTGGGGTGCCTGCAAACACTCTGATGATCACGTAAGTGTTATGTATGTGAGGTTTTTAGGGTTAGAAAATAGTGTACTTAGTCTTGAGCCATAAGCTAGGCTTTGTAGTGAGAGGATTAGTCTTTTAGAACCCCAAAACCCTAATTAGATTCAAACAATTGTCTTAATAGATAGTTGTTGTAGATAGATCATGATGTGATTCTTATAAGACGGTCTTGATTTAATCAGCGACCTTGCTTTAGTGTGCCTCTTGGATGAATCCATGTTCCGGTCCGACCTATAACTAGTGACATATGGTGACTCAAAATCCGGACAATTTTGGAAAAACAAATCAAAAAGTTGATCCGATCTAGATGATTTCACAAATGAACATTCTTAAATACATTCAATAATATTCGTTTTTTATGGATTTTTTTATTTTATTTTTAAAATCAATTTATTATTTTAACTTTGATCCATTTTTATTTATAAAAATTTGTATCAATTTGAATACAAACACTCTCGATCCAATGGGTTCAACTCATTCAAAATTGGTTTCTGCTCTTCCCCCAACACATTTAGCTCCCGCCCAGCTATTTAGACAATTATACCCCTGCTTGAGTTAATTCACGCAGGTGTTATATCCAACACGAGGTAACTCAAGCAGGGCATTTTAGCCCGCCTGAGTTAACTCACCTAGTTTTAAGAAGCAATTGTGTGCAAATCTATTTGCAATGTCTCCCAGACTTTGTTCTTTGGGCTTAAGAGTTCATCAGGCTTCCCTTCATGTTTGATTAGTGGTATAGCCGTCAAAGGACTAAGGAATCATCAAATATAGAAAAAGAATTGCTTCATTAGTCCCTCAAATTAACTTACCAATAAAGTACTCTACTAGTCTTTAGTCCCCACTACCTTCTCTTTTCCTGTTGACTGTAAACCACAGTTTTAAAATTTGTATTGCATGTTGCTGAATACGTGTAATGTTGATTGCATAACACGTAAAAGTAAGAAAACTAGAATCAGATGAAGGAGTAAATGATCATACTGTTTCTGTTGCTATAGTTTCTAATTTTATCTTATCAAAATTACAAAATGTTGTTCCCAAAACGTGATTTATGCTTGTGAAAGTTTATGCTTTTAACTCACGTAACGATAGTTAAGTAGCGCAATATTTAACATTTGGATTACTTAACTAACGCATGAGTATTTTCGGCAAGGGTACAGGGCGCGAGTGTTTTATGCCGGGGAAGAGCAGAAATCTTCAAAATTCATGCAAAAGATGTTGTAATACTCAAAGACTTTGTGGTTAGATTTAGAAGATTGATGGGTTTCATGTTGGCCCATGGGTTTTATATTGGCCCTAATTTTGTTGTAATAATTTTATTCGCAATTGAGACTCATTAATCTGCTTCCCTATAATTCTGGATTGAAATTGTGATTGTGTCGTTGTCATACTAGCTTAGGGAGCACGAATGTACTAAATCAAGCAAACAAAAAATATCAATTAAAATTAAAAAAATAAAAAGAAGAGAAGTTAAGATATGGTACACGAAACTTGGGTTCCAAGCTTAAGTCATCGACGTTTCCTTGTTGATTGGATAAACAAGTGGTGGTCAAGTTGGAGGGATGTTTTTGTCATGAGGAATGCTAACAATACATATTTTAACACACACTTTTCAAAGCACTCTCTTTGATTGGTTAAAATTTACATGGTCCCACCAAATCATATGGGTCCCGTATAAATTTAGTGGGTCTCATGTGAATTTTAACCAATCAAAGAGAGTGTGTTGAAAAATGTGTGTTAAAATGTGTCGTTAGCATTTCTCTTTTGTCATTTCAAGTTGAAACAAAAATGGTTTTCAAATGATAGTAGTGGTTAGGATTGACGGCTTCAAAGAAGATAGAATAGACTCGCATGCATACAAACATAACCCTTCTTTATGAGTTTTTTGCGTGGCATTCGTCAACACGTCTTTGTGAGCTTCTGTGAGAAGCCACACAACGAAGCTTAGGCATTAAGCTTCTGCCTTTTCTTTTTTTTTTGTTGTTGACAAGTTTGTCTCATTCCCTCCTTAAAAAAAAAGTTTGTCTCATTCCCTGGTATGTATTGTACGTATTAGTACAAGGGATAAATGTCAGACTTGAAAACGAGAAATTACGATTGCAAGAGAAAAACAATTTGGTAAGTAGTGATTTTGTAAGCTTGGGGTTTATGGGCTCAATTTGCGGCTGTCGGCAAATCCACACTTTCATATTGTTACATTTAACGGTTTGATTAAGTTTAGACGATTCAAATTTAAACTCGGTGTTTTTAAATTATAAATTAAAATTAATATATTTAGACTTAGACTGTCTAATTAAAATAGACAATCATTGATATCCCGACCGACCGTTTGTGGAAATGTTTTGACCTATGAAGCACGAACACGCCGACACCAATAATAATTTAAAAAAATAGAATAATTTAATGTAATCATATGTGTCGATATTGTACACCGATGTGTGTCAGTGTATCATAGGCTTTTACTATTGAGGATAAAGGAGGAGAAGAAAAGAAGGAGGCTAGTAGTTTCCATCTTGTAAGAGACATTTTTTTCTTCATTGGATCAAAATCCTCCAATATAGTGGAACTAAAAGTGCGTTGATGGAGGTCTCTAATGAATATTGAATAAAATTTTAAAATCATCAGTACTTCTCTTGATGATACTTTGAAAAACAAAATAAAATTACTCATTGATATTTTCATCTTATTCCCTTCAAAATCACTCTTCCAAAATATTGAAGCATTTATCTATCTTTACGCATCTCTAATTCCCTCCAAAGTTGTCTCCTCTTTTTTCCTTTTATACTTCTATAAAAAGTTTCAGAGAAATGATATTTGAACAACCATTTTGTGACAACTTTTTCTCTCGTATTCACATTGTGTTTTTACTTTCTCTCTACTATTGTTTTAGTTTTTGTATCAATACTCATATTTCTTTGTATATTTAGGTTGTTCCACAAGTTGTCAACAAAAGTGGTTGTTCAAATAACACTCCTAAAGTTTTAAGGTGTACAATGATCAAAAATATACATCATATGATGTTAAATTAAAGTGAATAGAATAATAATATATGTACAACTATATTGTATCAATTTTTGGACATCTTTTTTCTTCTATTTATTTATTGGTAAAAAAAACAATAGAGAAAAAGAGAGGGGAGGTAGGAACAATACGAAACAGAAAGAGTTGTTTAAAGTTTTCCCAAAATAATTGTACGAAAATAAAAAAAATTACAAAAGGATACAAATAGCATTTCTCAAGTGAATAATAGTACTATTTTCATTCCTTTATTATGAATATGGATAGAAATGTAAATGAGCTAAGATATTAATCAAGAACTATTCATACCCGGTTTGTTATATTTTCAGCCAAGCTCGTTTGTTAAACTAATAAACAAACTTAAGCTTAATATTATACTCGATTAATTAAATGAGCTAATTTCAAACCACACAGATTCATAAATAACTCGATTATGTGTAGATTTCTGCTCTTTCCCCTGCACTTTTCGCTCGCATTCAGCCAAACTGACCAAAATACATCTGCGCTAGTTAACTAATGCATGTGTAAATTAACAATGACTTAATTTTACATATGTGTGACTTAGGCCACGCCGCATGAGTTAACTCATGCAGGTGTTACACCCTACATGAGTTAACTCACGCTAGTTTATTTGTCAGGTTCCATAAATTGTACAAGTTTATTTGCCCTTTTGAACGAGTGTAATAGCCTATGGTTCACTTAGGACTCGAAGAAGCACTTTCTAGTATATCAAATCATAATAACTTTGACGTGGATGGCATCTCAAGGGAATTAGTTGATTCCATTGAGTACATTCATGAGTTTGATGAGCATGCACTTCAGAGCTATGTCATCTCGGGAGAAGAAACCTTGTACCAGTTGTCAGCCTTGCCTGCTGGTTGCATACCAGGTATTTGTTCAATAAGCTTAGCTGTCTTTGAAACCCCATTGATAAAAATATGTCTTGAAAGTTATGTTTTTAATAGGGCACTTGACTTTGGAAACAAATAAACTAACATGAGTTAACTCACGTGGGGTGTAACACCTGCGTGAGTTAACTCATGCGGTGTAATTTAACTAACGCATAAATTTACATTTGCGTTAGTTAACTAACGCATGGGCATTTTGGGTAAAGCTGCTGGGTGGGAGCAAAATGTGTTGGGGGAAGAGCAGAAATCTTATGTGTGTGTATGTAAAAGGTTATAACTTCTAGGCCCAATGGCGAATACAAATAGAGTAATGATATTTGAACAACTTTTTTTTATACAACTTTTGGGACAACCTTGTTGTTCTCTCTTTTTATTGGTCAAACACAATAGAGAAAGAAAAAGAAAGAGAGAGAATAAAAATATAATGTGAGTATGAGAAAGAAAGTTGTCCAAAAGTTATACCAAAATGGTTGTACAAATATCATTTCTCATACAGATATTAGTCTTATAGAAATATGTTAACTTTATTTAGACTTGATAATGTTCACATTAATTTTGAGTTCTTTCATGGTAGTCAAGATCAAGAAAAATGTACTTAACTAAAAAAAATGAAAATATAAATGCCATAGCCCAACCAAAATTTAACTTTTTAACAAATCAAACACGAACTTTTATCTACAAATCAAACTCGAGCTTTAATATATTTGGCTCGACTCAATTTCACCCAAACCATAAATTATAGTTTAGGAAAAATTAGAATTTCCTCACAATGAACATGTAGTATGCATTTTAGTTTGGCTAGAAATGGCCGTTATTGTTGTTGATCGTCGCAATGAATTCTTGGTTAGTTGATATGCTTCCATGTTCAGCGTCGGTTAGGTTCACTCTCAAGTCTTCAAGGGTTCTGGTTCTTTTAGACTCATCTATAGTTTGATGCTCATGATCGTTCGCGTGCCACACTTTTTCACAATTTTGTTTCGAGTCCGTATTTGGGTTTCTTTGGTTGTGCTTATGGTGCGTGTATGTTCGCTTGTTGGCTCTTAATCCCTTTTGGGTTGGTCTGTGAAACCCTTTTGGCTTGTTTTCAACACATTTTTGTGGTGATTTTTATTTTTGCTTCAAGCTCATGTTTTATCCCCCCACCCCAATCTTTTGTAATTTTATTTTTATTTTTAATATATCAAGGATGCCGTAGATGGTTCACTATCTCCTCCACATTTCCCTTAAAAAAAGTATGTCATAAATTTTCAACTTACCGTGAACAAATGCAAAAACAAAACAGAGTTCATTGACTTGAAGATTTACGGTAGATATACGCACAACACTTGGAATGTCAATGGGTATCCACGAGCACAAATATAGTGACTTATGTGGTAAGTTTGTAGGTGACCACAACGGATGAAACACATCCTTTCAAATTGTGCATGGAGTAATGTCATTTGGTAGATACAATTTTATTTATGAGATACATTAACAGCACACTCTATATTTGGTTAAGATCTGATTTTATGAATGAGATGCATTAACAACGTACCTTGTATTTGCAACATAATCAAGTAAAAGATGAATTAATTAGGCATTTCATTTCATAATAAGCATAACAGCGTACTTTATAGTATTTGGTTAAGTCTGAACTTGGGTGAAATTTAATGTTTGTAATGGTACTTAAAAGGTTTGGTCCAACTATCCCAGTACCAAGGTCTATCAAGAGCAAGATAAGAACGCCCAAAAAACGGGTCTAGACAAGGTATATCGAGATGGACACTTACATCAAAAGAATCCTTAATCACTTCGTCAGAAGAGGAATTACATCAAAGCAATGTGCAAGACATGCTAGCAAGCTAAACGACCACCTCGTTCAACCTCGTATATTATCAACACGTCGTCTACTCGCTCCACCGTACAATTTATTTCCAGGCTATTTAGTTGGCATGTGTTTAGTCTCTTTAAAAATATTAGAATAATCTTTTCTTTTTTTTGTTCGAAAGGAATCATCAAAGCAGCAAATTAGTGATTGAATTAAATTAAAGGTGTGGTGGTGACTCAAAATTAAGTTCTCAAACTTTGTCTAAATTGAATCAGTGGTGGCTTATTCCTATAAGTTGTCTTGACTTAAATAGTCTTGATATGTTTTGGCCACTGTGTATCGTTTTAGTGGTTTTCGATTTGGTCTTGTAATGTAATTTTGACGGTTGTTTAATTTAGACATGTCTTGTGTTAGAATAGTTTTTTAATCTAATACAAGTTACTTTGACTTCTTTAAGGAATGTGTGTCGTCTACCTATTCTACCACTAACCGCAAATATTTAATTATATCGATATATGTTGAGCTCTTAAAATCAACCACTTTGTATGACTACGTTATCATAAGCTTGATAAACAAGAAAGCAAAAAAGACTAACATATTACATATACACACAAGCTTAATGAAAACGAAGTAATTTGAAAAATAAAACGAAGGTCACTTTCATCATCAAAAGGGAAGGATTTCCACCCCACACGAAACCACAAATCAATATTCACCGTCCTAAGGACAACGGCACCGCTCCATCTTTCTATTCCAAAATTCCACACCAAAATGATTCTCTCATTTGTCAACCTCTCACAACTAGGGGATAAGGCCCCTCCCTCATGAAAATCTTCCACTTACCTCACCAATTACTACCATCCATTCAATGTCAAATTCACCTAATTTTTGTCACTCTTTTTCATAAGTTAATTTCATTTTTATTTCTATATACTTCTTTCTTCTGTTCCAAAATACAAGTAAAACTTGACCAACAAAAATTAACCTATTTAATTCAAAATTTATACCAAATACATCAACTTGACGAGATAATTTTGTTTGAAGTATAATCGAATCATAAATATGAGCACTTTTTACTACAAATTATAAGGCAAATGTTAACTTGTACCCTCAAAAACACATGTTAAGGAACTCATTATAGAAATATATGTATTAAAAGTCGTGCATTCAACTTCTAAAAGTTGACATATTATGTTTTCCAATGCAAAGTTGCTCTTTTTAGATTGTTTAACATGTGCCCTAAGGACAGAAGTTAACATTACCCAAATTATAAATATAGACAAAATAATTATAAAAATTACAAGTCCCTTCACATGAAAATTATCATGTAAAATATAGACAATTCTATGTAGATCATCTTAATATGTAATCCACCATGAATCAATGTATAAAAATCGTTTGAAACACTAACTACACTTGAAATTGACCTAGAAGTAGAAACTTTTGTACAAAATTGAAGACCATTGCTCAATCAATTTGATAAGAGGCACACTTCTATCTCTAAATCATTCAAAATGTTCACCACATGGTTCACACAAGGTCTACATTTCCTTGAATTACCAACACAGGCTGAAGCAACTTTTGCTAATCTAACAATAGCATTCATATTAGAAGGAATAATCAACCTAGGATCTAAAACTTCACTAAATCTCATATCCTTAATCAAAGGCAAAGCCCATTTCACCAATAATCCACCCTCACATCCTCTTCCACTTAAAAGCTCCAACAAAACCACTCCCAACCCATAGACATCACTTTCCTTACAAACACCACCACCCCTAATTCCTTCATTCCAATATTCATCATCTACATAGCCAATTAACCCTCTCTTTTCTAAACCCCCCAAAAAACTAAGTCCATAATCAGAAATTTTAGCACAAAAATTAACATCAATAAGAACATTAGAAGACTTAACACAACCATGTATAATATTTGGTGCTACCACTTCATGAAGATATTGTAGCCCTTTAGCTACTCCAGCTGCAATCTTAAACCTCTTGTTCCAATCCAAAAGTGAAGAAGAACCACCATCATGATTTACATGCAAGTAAAATTCCAAATTCACCATTGGAACAAACTCCATCAATATAACTCTTTCACCTGATTACGAGAGAATATGAATTTCATCGAGGGATACATAATAAGACTTATATAGTCAACGAGAACCGAGAAAAACAACTGATTAGTATAACTAACTTTTATATCGAATACCTGGTGCTTCTGAGAATCCTATTATGGGAACAACGTTAGGGTGTTGAGCTAAAGAGAGCCATTTCATCACAGATGAGAAACCAAATCCTGCGTTGCTTAACACAAGAACAGAATGAATGCGTTTCACAGCTACAAGCTCTTCATTTTCGAGTTTTCCAGCATAAACTGTTCCTAAACGACCTTTTCCAATGATTCTCCTATGGTTGAAGCCATTTGTAGCAATATCAATAACTGTTAAAGGGTATGCACGAGCACTGTGTTTCAGTGGAAGTGTTTCTTCTGATTCAACTGGTTTCTTTTTGCAAGCAAAAAAGAGGAAAATACCAAGAATTATGAGAGATATTGATAGAATTGCCATGACTATGTCATAAGCAATATGTTCCCCAAGGTTCATTTTTATTTTTAATATTTTCAAAAGAAATGAATGAGAAAAAGGTGGAAGATTTATTTGGAAACTGAGTTATGGTATATACATATGACTTTGTTGGTGGGATATGAAAGTGTTGGATGGATGGTAAGTTAAAACTTGAAAGAGAAAAAAGAGAGCTTATGTTTGACAAAAGGGTGTGGATTGGTGAGATTAGTTGTGGTGGTTCATTGTTGGCAGCTCAGACTATGTTTTTATACTAGGATGTCTTAAGGTGACATGCAAGACTCTTTTGATATCCATTTGTTGATTGACAAACAACCTATCTCCTTTTATGTGAAGACTTATATCTCATACAAATAAGATCAATATTTAAAAATCAAATAAGAGAGCTAATCATAGATGAAATCTTTGGATTATGATTCAATCATTTCAACCGTGATTAAATTAAATGACAAAATAATCAAATAAGAAGAAAAAAAATCAGTTGAACCAACGATGAATTGTAGTTCAATAGATTTAACCTCGATTCAGTTATACTAGAGTTTATTTGGAATCAAATCAATAAAATAACGAGCAGTTTCTAATTCAATCGTTTGAACCGGTTGTTTTAGCTCGATTTTTAAAACATGGATAGGACCATGTAAAAGAAATGCTTTCTCACTAGAATTTTTCGCCCCACATGGCTACATATTCAATACTCATTCAAACTTAAGACATATGATTAAACCAAATGAGAATTGTATCATACCACTCAAACACTATATGTGACACATATGACATAACCAATACTATTCACATTAAAATAAATGTGTTCATATGCACACCTAGTGGTTCCATTAGAACATTTGTTACATTACGGTTCCTTTGATTCAGCAAATTAAATTAAGTGAATCTGAGGAAACCTTGGTCCATCAAATATTAATTAACAATTGGTGTGTCCACTATTTGTAGATGTCTTGTTTGTACTGATGTAGGATTAGAGCAACATCTGGTTTTAAAGTAATACAAATATATTGATCTAAGAGTTATGGATTCATAGGGTACAAGCATTTGGTTACGACAACCTAATAGTTTTTTTTAAGATCACCAATTGATAGTGTCTGTGTCAGCAATGCCGGTGAAACACTCCATCTTGCTGGATTATGTGATTTTTTAATATATAAGACTATTCTTCCCAAAATGGTTGTTTGCGTCTAATTTTTTTATCTTCCTCTCTTTTTTCAGTTTTCCATTATTGTACTTTTTTTTTCCTTCACATTTTCTTGAGTATTTTGTGCACAAACTTCATATGTGGGCTTGGAATATTTATTAATCATTCCACCGCTTCTTTTTTTTACTTAAATAATACTAAAAATTAATATTCAACTCTAATATATCATATTTCTTCATCTTGTCACCTTCATAAACAAAAATACAAATACAAATTAATATTATAATAATCTCGTGATTCATTCGACATTCCTTATCATACGGATAAATGTCTCTGCCTTGTAAAAAAAAATATCTAATTTCTAATATAAATTAAGATTTGATGCAAAATCTTATAAACGCAAATTTCTTACTACAGTACTGTGAATTTAGACGATCCCTTTCACGGAGGCAACATCATACTTCTTTTCTTGTAATATTGATAGCATTTTTTGGGTATTCCGGTGGAAGCAAATCCAAGAAGGTATTCGATGTGGACTCACACCGGTAATAAAATTAATGAAGACGACTTTCAAGTTGGAACAGTTGTTATTTTTCTATTGGAGGAAGGGTAATGTTGATAAATTCGGTGTTGATTATTATTTTTGTCATCTTGTGTATGAATAAATTTTCTTATTAAAAAAAACAAGAATAAATTTTCTTATTAAAAAAAAAAAAAACAAGATTTGATGCATAAGGTAACCAAAAAGAAACATGCATGAACATGAAGTTAAGGGATTGTCAAAAGCCTTGTTATAAAATCACTTCAAAGTAGCGGTACATAGAAAATTGTTGGAGATTAAGACACGAAGTCTCTATTCAAACAAAATTTAACGCATTTCATTCATGATAATATATTTAACATTTAGTTCATTGATAGTTGTTCTAACTAATTATTCATACTTTAAACCCATCTAATAATTTAACAATAAGTGGAGGAAACATTTCTTTGTTCCTATCAATTTGAATTGACTGAATTGAACAAAAATCATTTGTTCCAGCATATCTATATGACTACAACCTAGTAATGGAAACCACAGTCCACAAATATGTATATCAAACTATTGTAAGCCCACATTGGGACCCTTGGGCTGTGGATTGATGACCATGATGGTTGTGGTTCCTATTTCTAACCATGGTCACCATTTATTAATGCTATAACTATCAGACGATCAAAGAATCTGAGTAGTAGATTTTGTGGAAGGATGTCTTGGGTACGTTTATAAAAGAACGAATTCAAGTGATGTGATATTTTTTCATGGGAATTCTAGTGATAGTTACTTTCCAAGCTGTCAATACACTGGTCTATTTCCAAAGCAATATTCCAATATCAAATTACTATCAAATCAAATCAAATTACTTCATATTTTTAGGCATTACTATCTTCACCTCAACATCAGTTTGGACATATATTCAGAAAAACAACCAAATTTGTACATTACATATGCATGCTTCCAAATAATTGTATGTGCTATACATGCTGACTTGAAAACAACATGAGATCTTTTTCAATTAGTACTGAGAGCTAGGAGCGAAAATTATTAGTGTGGACAGAGACAATACATTGCACACGAAAAATTGAGTTCTATGACCAAACGTAGTATTGATTTATATCAAATACAATTTGGTAACCTAAAAAAAAATCAAGTTTATTTGAAAGATCCCAAGGATAATTTGATCTTAAAAACTAAGGGTTTGTGCATTTTGAGGAGATTTTATGAGTTCCTAATGCCACGGTGTAGAAAAATTGTTGACACAAAAATATTTTTTGGACAGATTACTCTCTCACTAATTAATTTAGGTCAAATAAGCTCATGCTAAAATTTCAAATTTCATCCCTTTCTCTTTTAGTAAACCATATGTCTTAAACTCTCCGATTCATAACAGAAGAAGTAAAAGCCGAACCACCACCTTGACTGCATTTTCGGTCTCTGGCCAATCCATGTTTTCAAGGAAGGTGAAGTGGCAGCCCTAAAAAAATTGTTTAATTTGAATGTGAGAGTTTTTTGAGGTAATGTAAATTTTTAGGGTAATTCAAATTTTTTAAGTAAATTTCATTGTTTGAATGATAAATTTTGAGGATTTTTAAAATGAAGAAATTTTATGAAGTATTTTGTCAAATCTAAATTTAGTAAATTTCAAATACCACCTAAAAATTAAGAATTTTCAAATTCCTTCGTTACTCTATAGATAGTGTGAATCTCAAATTGATCATTATAATTCAAGCAAATTTTGCACACCGATCCCTATTTTTTTTTCAAATAATTTAATTTAGCCCCTATAATTTTTCAAAAAAATGCAAATTAATTAGCAATTATATGAGATATGAATTTCAATTGTAATACTAAAAAATTAATCCAAATTCCTTCAACAAAAAAATAATAATAAAAATAATCCAAATTGAACGGCTACTTGTGTTTAGGTCAATGACGTTGTTTGTTGGTTCATGTCTTCATGAAACACAGACACAGAGTGAGTTTCTAAACCCTGATCGAAGGCTTGGTCAAATTCAAATATATGCTGGTTGGTTTCCTCTTCATCAATTCACTTTTTTTTTTTCTCAAATAATGTTTTGTTTATTTGTGAATTCATTTTATCTTATTTTATAGAAATGATGTACAGATAAGAACTTATATGATAATCACGTATCTTATAAGTGTTAAATTAATTTGTTTATCGAAACATTCCCTATATATACTCACACATCATCACATATGTAATTGGTTTCTTCCTGTTGTAGATGACATATAGTTTTTCTTTTTTACTAGGTTGAAGAATTTGAAGACTTTCAAGATGTTGTTGACTAGTAATCCTGAACAAAGAATATCATTCAACCGAACAATTCGTGACGGCGATCTTGTTATTGTTTACGTAAAACATGGCAATACGAAATCTGTAACAGTGTCTGAGGGTTCAGTCTTTCAGAACCCTTTAGGTGCTTTTAAACATTCTGATTGGATCGGAAAGCCTTTTGGCTCTAAAGTATTCAACAATAAGGGTGATTTTGTTTACTTGTTAGCTCCCACACCAGAATTATGGACTCTAGTGTTAAATCACAGGACTCAAATTCTCTATATTGCTGATATTAGTGTTGTTATTATGTACTTGGAGATTGTTCCTGGTTGCTTGATTCTTGAATGTGGAACTGGTAGTGGATCTTTGACTACTTCACTTGCTAGGGCAGTTGCACCGAACGGACATGTTTATACATTTGATTTCCATGAACAAAGGGCTGCATCAGCTAGGTTAGTAAAACGTGTTGTTAAATAGCAGCTAGAATTTGAAAAAACCGCTATTGTTCCGTGATATGCTATTTAGTAAAAATGCTGTCAAATAGCAGTTACCGAGACGCTATAGCACTGTTAATTTTTTAAGAAACCTAGTATCCGGTCCAAGGATTGATTAATCCAGGGGACCTATCCTACCGTCCACTAGCAGTGGGAACAATTTAAGCCGGAATAAAGTTTTGTGTGGACTGGCCTAACACAGAAATTGTTGGCACCTGGGGATTAGAACCTGAGACCTAGAAAGGAGCACACTAGTAGGTCTCAATCCTACACCACCAGGCCAACCTTTGGGGGTTGCGCTATAGTGTAGCGGAATTTTAACAATCCACTATTTTTTGTAATCCATGATTGACTACACCGTGTAAAACTTACACCGACAATGATTCAAATTTAAACTCTAGTTTTATTAGCTATCATTTGTTGTTTAATGCTTATGAAATTGCAAGCTATATGTTTGATAAATAATACTCCATTATTCAAAATTTTAGCTCTTCTGTTTTGTATAAGTTGATGTAGTAGTGGTCTGCTATTTCCTTAGTCACGTTAGGACTTAATATGATTTAAATTTCTTATATATCTGAAAAGGAAAAAAAAAATCTTGTAACTAGTTAATGATGACACTCTCTACACTACTTTTTTTTTCTTGTGACAAGGGTTTTGTAAGGTTAGGTAGAAAGTTGAATCATTTTGTAAATCATAAGCTTACTTAATTTGTTAAATATTTGCAGGGATGATTTTGAGAGAATAGGTTTAAGCAGCTTAATCAGTTGTGGAGTTAGGGATATTCAGGGTGAGGGATTTCCTGAGGAATTTAATGGCTTGGCTGATTCTGTATTTTTGGATCTACCTCAACCTTGGTTGGCTATTCCTTCAGCTGCAAAAATGCTTAAACAAGATGGCACATTTTGCTCATTCTCTCCGTGTATCGAACAAGTACAACGATCATGTGATGCACTTCAGTCCTGCTTCACAGGTACTTTTAGGACCTGTTTACTTTCTAACAACATCTCATTTTTACTTTGTATGAGGGTAGATGGGATGACATTCGATTATAGATTTTCCTTTTTAGTGATGATAAAATGGAAGCAAACTAGAGAAAATACATTTCCAAAAATAATGAAAACATTGTTTCAAAGAATTTCGTAATTTTCAAAAATATTAAATGATTTCTTCAACCTGTCGTTTTTACTTTGAAAATGATTTCTTCTTTCTGTCCTCATCTACATTTTCTGATTTTCCTCATCTTTGTTTGCATTTTCTTTCTGCTTCAAGTTACCTGTGCAACATGCAGCAATTTTCTGAGAGAACTCTGTTAGAATTAGTTTGGTTCTACTGTTATACTCTTAATTTACTGGATAATTACTTGTGGATTTATTGATGAAACTCTGAAAATAACTTTCAGAGTTATTTTACAAAAGAAAAATACAGAAAATGCAGTAAGAGATATAAAAGGGGAAATAACCTAAAATAACTGTAAATTAGGAGTTAAGAGAGCCTAGTCTCTCTCATCCACCCATAATTTTTCGTGCATTTCAGCCTCCGTTAATCTTCTAAAAGATCTTTGCCTAAATGATCCTATCATCCTCCCACCACTAGATTCTCCAGTGGAACTGGTTCCCACAGACTTTGTCTGAAGTGCGGACTTGTTGATTGGTTTCGACGTCACTGTTCTGTTTATTGGATGACTTCTAGTGAAAATGTCCCCTTCATTCGCCCTAACAGTACCTTTATTTATCAAAAAATTCTTCTCATCAATTTTTTGGGCATAGTCCATCATCTCTGGTAAGGAGTTTACTGGGTGCAATTTCAGTTATGCTTTCACCACATCCTTCAGTCCATTGACAAAAATTCCTTTAAGATACTCTTTTTCAGCCCTTACAAGTGGTCCAGCGTTAAATTCAAATTGCTCCCTATAATCCTCCACAGTCCCCATTTGTTTGAGACTTGGTAACAATTCATAAGGGTTCTGAAGTCTGGACGGTTCAAATCTTCGTATGATTGCTGTCTTCAATTCCTCCCAAGTAGAAATTTGTGCGCAAAATTCCCACCTTTTATACCATGTAAGGGCCTTGCCTTCCATGGCAATCATAGAAGCTTGAATTTTCTCATGGTCGCCTACACCTTCCGATTCAAAATATCGTTCCATTCTACTTGTCCAACCAAACGCATCCTCTCCATCAAATATTGGGATAGTTAATTTCCGCCATTTCTGTTTGGGGCCATATTTGTAATCCTCTCCTACCCCACTGCCATCTCCATTATGGAATTGATCATGTTCATTACGCAGTGTCATGCCTCTGACTGTTTCCAGTAATTCCTCCATCATTCTTTGCGATTCAAACTTCTCTGCCTCTAGAAGTCGTTGCAACTCCTGAATTTCCTTGCGTGTGGCCATCTATTCTTCATAGGCATGTTCTAAAAATTCTATTCTAGCCTCCATTCTGCACTTTGTAACCATTAACTGCTACCCCTATCAGAATTGCAATAAAGAACTGCCTGGATCAACTGCTTTTTGATACCAGTGTTAGAGAGATATAAAAGGTAAATAACCGAAAATAACTGCCCTCTAGGTGTTAGAGAGCGCCTAGAAACAACCAGACCCCTATTCCCTTCTATTCCATTTATTCTAACATAAATAAAATACAACTAAATTAGGCTGGGCATTTATAATAGGCGTGTGCCTTAGGTAAGTATGCTTAATAGAGGAGGCCTACTAATAAATTTCCATGTCTATTTGCTCATGTGAAAGATATAAGGACATTTGAGGTACTGTTACGCACATATGAAGTTCGGGAAGTGAAAACGGACAGCTTTCATGGAGATGACAATGGTTCTCTTCCTTGCAAGAGAAGACAGTGTTCAGATGGAAACTAGGTTCTCAGCAATACTACTTCTTCTGTCATTGCTAGACCTTGTGATGAGGCTAGAGGTCACACAGGCTATTTGACATTTGCTAGACTTAAATGCTTTTCATGACTAAGTGCTTAAATCATGTCCTTCATTTTTTTTGCAGCAGAGAAGAAACCTTGTATATTTTGTACCATTTTTCAATTTGAGCATCATGCAAGAAATTGATATTGTTCGTTTTAACTTTTAATTATAAGTTTTGAAAGGAATTTTTTGTATGCCACAAGTGCTTGGCTACAAATATGCCTGAGTCTGAGAAAGTACTAAAGTGCAAAAATTATTTGCACAAATATATACGACATTCCACAATTAGTTTTATTCATTTTCAATGTATTTTTACTGGCAAGGTGATTGATTTATGTTATTAGTACTTTCTTGATACTAAAAGGTCCATACTTTGTTTGAACTGCAAAGTCAGTGCAGTGGGGATTTGTTTACAAAGTCCCATAATTGACATCGCATTTTAAACAGGCAAAATTACATCGCATTTACATGTACTATAACTTAATTTTAAAGTTTCAGACTCATCATCATTATTTGTTTTCAAGTTAATCCTTTTGAGTTTCAAAATGTTAACACCATTGTCCTTTTTTTTTTTTTTTGAGTTTCCTCCAAGCCGCATATAAAAAAAACAATCTGATCACTCCGGTGTTGATGTCTTCATTACAAAACTTACATGTAATTAAATTGTAATCTAAATCATTCTTTTGATTTATTTTTTAATAAAAATAAATTAAAATGTAAAGAGTTTTTTGTCTTTGAAAAGAATCCTAGAAACATATTACTCATTCTGAAAGGGAAATGCTAGTTGTAGCGAAAAGCAAATCTGCAAAGAGTAACTATCGTATATAATTCGCCACTTTCACCACAAGCTTCCATGATTTTCGTCAAAGAACAAAGTGAAAGTTTGACCGATCTATAAGAGAATAACACATATAAGCTTGTGAGCTTCATGATGCAAATGATTGGTGACATATAGCAGTACTCATTCTGAAATAAAGCCCAGAATCATGCAAAATGACAGGAGAATTGCTTGAACCAGTAATGTCTAAATCTACAAAAAGATTATATAAAAGATCCTTAAATTTTGATAAAGGAGCAAGAAGTGAAAGTTATGTGTTCAGAGAAAATGTAAATGTGCATATATGAGCAAATAATACAAGGTGGAGCTAAGGTAACTCAACAAGCCTTGCATGTGTCAAAAACACTTTGATGAAGGTTTCATTACTACCAAGTATATCTCTTTCAAATTCAATCCCCTTGAGGCAAAGCTGAATGCAAACTCTTGAAAACAAAGTTGAAAGAAAGGGTTTGGAAACTATCTGCCAACCATTTCCTCTCCTTCCTTCTCTCGTCTTTTCTCCTTACTCTCTAACTCTTGATTTTCTTTTTTATAAAATAAAATTACAACTATGACTTATGACCAGACAAACACAAAGACATGTGAACTGTCACAAAGCAACATTATGTCTAAACCATTATTGTAAAAGACACCAAAAAAAAGGTCAACTATATGAAAAAAAATATAAACGGCATATCCAGAATTATGAATTAGTGTTGTAATTTAAACACCACGTAGACAGTGACATGTTAGTGGTTCCACATCTTGTGCTTGTTTTTAGGTTGAAAAATGCAATGAGTGCACATTTCCTTTCAAGCTACCTCTTAGCATGTGTTTAATTTTGTTAAGAACCACGGTATAAACTTGTGTTTTTCTAAAAGCTACCCTTATCGATTGCTTGGCTTCACCTCACGACAATATTGTAGGATGTAGCTTCTACGGTGAGATACGTATGTTTCACGGTAATTCCAAACACCGTTAATAGCTGTGACAAAATGTTTGTGTTGTGCAAGTGTTTGGATTTTGGTGAGTTATATGCATTTAATATGCACACACTAGTACAAAAACAATCACACCATTGATGAATATTTTCAAGTACTAACGTTAAATAAACTTCATTAAATATTTTTAACTAGGAGTATTTTATCAAAACAACTAGGAGTATTATCAGATACTTTAATTATTCTGAATAAAATTATATTTTTATTTACTTAACAATGACCTTAAAAAAGTTGTTTTAGGGTATGTTTGGATCCCGAATTTTGGGAGGGGAAGTTTTTTAGAGCTCAAGTCTACCTTTGGGCATCTATTTGAGCTTTTATCAAAAAAATGAAAAATTAACACGAAAGAGATAATTATTTCAATCAATTTAAATTTATTTTTAGAAATATTTTATAGCTTACTTAATTTAGAAAAAAAGGTTAAGGGTTCCCAATTTCAAAAAATATTTAGCCAATGAAAGTCACACACCAAGACACAATTAATCCTTAATTGAAAGCTTCGTACTCCTACCACACTAAATTTTGGATAAAAATTAAAGAAGTCGGATAATAAGAGTTGTCCACACAAAAATACATTATCAAACTTCCAATAAATTCACATATCTTTCATTAAACAATTGAATGGTTGTCATAAAAAACTAACCACCGGCCAAAATAAGAATTGACCAAATAATTGGCAAAATTCCACAGCTGAATTCAGCCAAAAATAACACTGTGATACCCCTAATCATTTGACTATATAATATCTATATACCCCAGTAGCATTAATCACAAAAATACAGTAGTACTAGTAGACTACTACTATCAACACACATGGATGGAACCTGCATTTAAACAAGGGACCAGGAAGGGCAGTGTCTGCCTAACTACCTCATTAACTCATTTTTCTCATAGCTGTACCCAGCACATATCTGATAGCACTGCAAGATGTAAATTTTCACGTATATGGCAGTCAAAGAATTTAAACTGGAAACATCCAAAAATTCATCAGCGTTTGAGCATGGTTTAACTACAGATTCCAAATGTAGGGACAGTTTTCTATTATGAAATTTGAAATTATCTGAAATTAGAACTACATATTCCCAGAGATGAGTCACATCTTTTTAACAGTGAGAATATCACACTTCTGAATATAAGAGATATTAATGCAAACCCGAAGTAAATTAACTAGGGAGGGCCTTGAAGTCGACCAACTTTACAGGGCAATAAATATCAACTTCTAGTCATGATATTTCAACTTTTGTCAAACAAATCATGAGTGGAAAACTTGGAGGGAAAGTTGACACTTTAATAAGTACTAATAACTAAAAAGAAAAGCTTAGTTAGAACTCCCTAACCTCCTCTTCTGAATCAAATAATCTCAACCCTTTAACAAAATTAAGCAACACTTCCTTGGTCTGATCCATCATCATAGTAATAAGGGGACAGCTTTCCATCTTTCTGGGAAGACTTTGTTTGGCTTTCTGGACCAACTTCTTGTAACATCTTCACCACTCTTCTCATTGCAGGCCGGTTAATTGGAAGAGGACTAGTGCACATTAGGCCAATGTTAAGGACCTTGCAAATTTCTTCTTTGTAAAAAGAATCAAGCCTTGAGTCAAGAACATGGTCAACACCTTTCTGATCCAAGGTGTTGCATGCCCACATAACCAAGTCTTTTTCCCCAAATTCAGGATCTATTGGCTTCCTTCCGGTGACTAACTCGAGGATAACAACACCAAAACTGTATGTGTCACTCTTCTCATTCACTCTAAGTGTGTATGCATACTCTGCAAAAGGTAACAATCGCATGTCAATTTGGCTCCAAAAGAATACATTCTCACTCTATAAGACTTGGAAGCTGATAATTATTTCAAAAGATAATCAGAAGGTGTTAATAAAATGATGTATTAATAATGCCATGGCAAAGCAAAAAAAAAAACTACTTGATACCAAATTGCATATGAAGCTTAATTTGTTCAGTATAAATGTATAATAAAAGTAATCAACAAATGCAGTGATTATGAGTTAATCACAAGTAGTACCACATAATTGCATGTCATGGTCATCATAATAAGATTAAACATGAAGAAAAGTGGAAAGAATATCATGAAATCAGCTAACCTGGTGCGATATACCCACAAGAGCCAGCGATGACAGACATGGACTTAGTTCCTTTCCCATTGGATTCGACCGCCTTAGCTACCCCAAAATCTGCGACCCTTGCGCTAAAGTCTTCATCCAACAAGATGTTATTAGATTTGACATCTCGATGAACAATAGGAGGAACACAGTCATGATGCAGATAAGAGAGGCCTTCTGCAGAAGCAAGAGCTATCTTATACCTAGTTGGCCAATCCAACAACCCTCCTTTATTACTATGCAGCAAATCACCAAGACTACCATTTGGCATATACTCATAAACCAATAGCTTGCAATCCCTTGTGGTACAACAACACCATAGCTTGACAATGTTCTTGTGTCTGATCTTGCCCAAAGTTTCAACCTCTGCATCAAAAGCATCATCTTGAAATCGGTTCTTTTCAACATCTCCACTCTCGGTTTCCATTCTGACCCCACCCCATATCTTCTTCACAGCAACAGCTTCCCCGTTGCGAAGCACGACCTTATAAACTTTCCCGGAAGATCCACTTCCTATGACATTATCTTCATCAAGGCAATTCAGGACCTCATCTTCACCAAAACCCAGTTTATGAAACGACATCAATGTCCATTTTGTTTTATCAATAGATCTAGCTTTCTTGATATTCATGTACTTGAAGTAAAACCAAATCAAACCAAAGACTAAAACTAAAGCTGCAACTATGAAAATAGTCCTAAGCAACCAAACAAAATTTTTACTCTTACCCTCCCCTTTGACATCACACAAACCTTTCAAATCTCCACACAAACCAGGATTACCAATAAAACTATCCCTATACATATCCTTAGCCATAAGAGGTGGAATCTTTCCAGAAAGCATATTGTGAGACAAATTCATCTGATTGAGCTTCAAGTTCTGCAAACTCTCCGGAACATTTCCCCAAAATCGATTATTAGAAAGATCAAGAAAGTTAAGCACAGACATACTTCCAATTTCTTCAGGAATTTTCCCACCAATCTCATTACCAGCCAAATTCAACTCATTGAGTTTCTTAAGAGATTGAATCCCTTTTGGAAGCTCCCCAGAAAGATTATTCTTGTGAAGATCAAGAATCCCAAGCTGATGAAGATTCACAAGACTATCAGGCAATGAAGAATTAAACCGGTTATTACCACCCGAAAATTCCAGAAGATTTTCCAACAATCCAATCTCTTCAGGAATCACACCAGAGAAATTATTATTCGACAAAGCCAACTGAGACAAATTCCCAGCTCCGCCAATAGTCTTACCAATTGAACCAGAAAACAAGTTATCAACAAGCTCAAGAAGATAAACATGTGGCAGACCCCAAAAACCCGCCGGAACTTCCCCAGACAGCTTATTAAAACCCAACCTAACACGCGTCAATGTCCGACACTCCCCTAAACTCCCCGGAATCTCACCAGAGAATTCATTATGTATCATCAATAACTCCTCCAACGCGCCACGCTCACACAAACTCACCGGAATCTTACCAGAAAACTTATTATTCGAAACATCAAAATATATCAACGGACCATTCTTCCCTAGCTTCTCCGGTAGCTCACCGGTGAGCAAATTCTCAAAAACCTTTAACTCATAAAGATTCGGCGAATCAGCTATACTCACCGGCAACTCACCGGTAAACCTATTCTCAAACAAATTAAGACTTTCAAGAGGTAATCTACACAATTCATCAGGAATTTCACCACCAATATGGTTCATAGAAATATCAATCAACCTCAACGAAGTAAGATTCGACATTCCCACCGGTAACTCGCCGGAAAACGAGTTGTTATAAAGCTCAATCTGCTTCAAACTCGTCATTTGAACAATCGAACTCGGAATAGAACCTTGGAGATTATTCATAGAAAGATCAAAAACGCTAAGTTTCTTCAATTTTGAAAACGAATGAGGAATATTACCGACAAGATTACATGAACTAAGCCATAGAACTTCAAGGTTAGTTAGGTTTCCGATCTCCGGCGGGATCGGAGAAGGTTGAAAAAGGTTAAATGATAGATTGAGTGTTTTCAAAGAGGTAATGTTTGCGAGTGAAGGTGGAATAGAAGATTCTAGAAGATTGTAAACGAGTGAAAGCACTTGTAGTTTGGGAAATGTTCCGAATGAGGTTGGGATTGAGCCGGAGAAGTTGTTTGCTGTTAAATCAAGATAACGGAGGTTAGGGAGGTGTGGTAGTGTATGGGGGAGTGTACCAATGAGAAGATTGTTAGAGAGGTCTAAATGAGTAAGGGAGGTGCAAGTAGAAATATCTAAAGGAAGTGTTTGGTTTATTAAGTTGTTTGTTAGGATAAGGGTGGTTAAGTTTGTGAGACGGCAGAGGGTTGAGGTTTGTAAGGGACCAGCTAGGTTGAAGTTAGAGAGGTTGATTTTTGTTACAGTAGTGTTTGTTGGGTCGCAGGTTATGCCGGACCAGGTACAAGGTGTTGAGGTGTTGTTGTTCCATGTGGATAAGGAAGAGGATGGATCGTCTAAGGAGAGTTTGAATTGGTGTAGGTAGAAACCTTCTTGGTTGAGAGAGAGAATGGTTAGTGGTTGGAGGAGGAGGAGGAGGAGGAGAAAGGGAAGAAGAGGAAGCATTGTGGAAGAATAGAGAGTTGTTTAATGGTTGAAGTGGTTTTGTTTTTTCTGGTTTGGCATGGTAGTGATTATTGGTGATGGATGGATACTCTGTCTTCTTTCAGTATAAAAGGACTGTGAGAGTGAGTTGATTTGATGGTATGCGACAGTGTTATTGAGATTAGAGCATCATTTAATTGCATCATTGCTTTTCTCCATGTAAACTACACACTTCCAATCCATTAAGACAAAATTTGAGCAAAAATAATAGAATACAATCAAAATATAAGAGAAAGAGTCGTCTCAAAAGTTATACCAAAAATTTGAATTAAATATAATTTTTGCTTTATGATACATTTGGTTGTTGTTGTTAGCCTTTAAACCATAACGTGTTTGCATTGTTGGCCTATCGAAGAAGTTCCAATTAAATCAAGAAAAATGTTAACCAATACCCCAGGTTAAAGAAACAAATATAATATGCATTGCATTAGAATTTTGTAGTCAATTCATCGAAATTCAAAAAAATGTCATTTTCAATTTAAATCTTCCTTTTTTTTATTTTCTTAACCAATGTATTGAGACACCGGTTAGCAACACCTTAAAACAAAAGTCCCGTGCTGGTTAAATTGTTGGCATTTATGTAGTTGTGATGATATGGTAAGTCTAAATCAATAAATTATGTTTTAATAAATTTTTGTTAAAAATGAAAAGAGGAAAAACTCATAAGATGATGAATCCTTTAACTATTTTTTTTAAGAAGATAAATTAACCTACCTAAATTGACACTAGAGAGAATTGAACTTGAGACCTTGAGAAGGAGCACACTCTTAAGTCTCAAGTCAATACCACTATACCAACTCAAATGGATTAAAATCTCTTTAACTATTGATACCATAAATCAATCAATTCTTCTTTTTCTTCTCAAATGTGCCACAAATATGTCGACTCTTCTCAAATTTGACACAAATTTTGCCCCTCCAACTGTTATTCTTTCTAATCTTTTGACTAAGATGATGAATTGTTGAGAGAAAGATTTAATTTTGACATTGTGGTCAATAAGGGTGTTTGCAGCAGTTTTAATCAGTTTTGAAACAAAAATAAATATCGGATTTAAGGGTCAGCAACCCCTTGTACTCTCCTTTAATTGTTCATAGACACAAATTAATGAGTTAAAAAAGGAATTAAAACGTGAATTTTGTGTTAAAAAGATAAATTTTAAGCTTTCAAAATATTGAATGTAAAATATTTAAGATTATATTTTTATAGTTGACTTTTAACTTGTGTCTTAGAGGCACAACGTAACAATTACAAGCCAATAGTAATTCTAAAGATAGCTTATTAGTTTTTTGGTGTAAATTGGGTATCATTCACGTGCAACTGATAAGACTAATTCATCAAGCATTGTGGGACCTAAATGGGTGGCAAACGGTTTTAACATTGATGCACACCCAAAGTCAAATTTGAACCCAAACACTAGTTAAACTATAAGAAACTTGTGTCATTTCATCTGAACGTTCTTGCATAGATAGTCTCTTAGTTTGATAAGGAGGGAATATTATTTTACAACATGGTGATATTTAAGCATAATCAAGTTGATCCTTTCCAAAAGAACGTGAGCTAAACACAAGACCTTAATACATGAACACCGAAAACCGAGCAATAGCATTGCTGCTACGCTATCTCCTTAACATGTTATTGCCTCATCTTGGGCAAATGGATTCTTTTCGGCATTTGGAAAATCCGGGCTCGTGTTTAGATAATTTGATGTTTTTAATACAAGCATATGTTTCAGTTAGAACCAAAAAGGAAATATGGTTAGCTTTCAGTCAAATAATAAACGGAATGTTAAGTTTTTTTTTAGTTTTTGAGACATTCTTTAAAGATTTTAAATCAAAAAATTATTCATTAAAAATGTTAAATACAACTTTTCAAAATGAGTGTCACATTTTGAAACGATGGAATAAGTCTTTTGTAAAAATGTGTTCATTCAATGCATTGTAGAGTAAAATACAATTTTTCAATATATATATTTTTTTATTTTGAATCTTTAAAGAGTGCTCTTAGATCTCATAATGATGGATGATTCACCTATTTAGAACTAAATTAAATAGGTACAAATATTTTGGAGTAAAATTTTAACATATTTATAGAGAATGGTGTCTATAGAAGGATCTTCTCCCTTTCATCTTTTCACGGTATTTATTAAATTGTATTAAATATATTAATATTATTAAAATATAATGATATAAAACTGTTTGTAGAATTAAAAGGGTCATGTTAGATAAATAATCTTTAAAAAAAAAAAATACTATGCAAGTTATTATGTTTTTTTTTTTTAAATATAGTGACAAATTTTTAACTGGTGAGTTGGAGGAATTTGATGCTTCTTAGATTTCTCTCTAACTTAAAGGGTGCTTGCTAGATAAATAATCATAAAAATAAAAAAAAACTACTACGCAAGTTATTATCTGTATTTTTTTTAAAACATATCTCTTATTATTATTACTACTAATCATCTTGAAAGATGAAATCCCTCAAAAAAAAAAATCGTGAAAGATGAAAAGTTTAGGAACATACTCGCACAAAATGAATATATTAAATTAAAATACCAAATTTTATTTAATATATGCAAAAAAAAACAATAAATACTTTTAATTATGAATGAAAGGAGTATAAAATAGCACTACCAAAAAAAAAATGACACTACCAAAAAAGAAAGGAGTATAAAATAGGCAATGTCGACATGTGAGACTCATTTAGGCATCCATATGGAGGAATTGTGTCGTTGATGTTTTTAGGGCACTCTTTAATAAGATTTGTAATAAATAGAGTTATTTTCTTTCTTTTAATTATATCAACACTTAATTGAATATACTACTTGTATACGATGTTTGTAAATGGTGTCAACTTTTTATGTCTAAATATTCACTATAATTTTTAGTTTTAATAGCGCTTATAGAAAAATGCTATTAAAAATCCCACAAAGAGGGGATAAATAGCACGTTTTTGAAAGCGCTATTGAAACGCTGTTATTTAATAGCATTTAGAAAGCGCTATTATATGAGTTATGACCTATAATAACGGGGACTTTCTTAGCGCTTCACAAAACCCCCGAATAAACGTTATTAAAGGGGGTATTTTGTATTAGTGATTATTGCTCTCATTTTAATACTATAGTACATGATAGTCATGAGTATTTTCTTTGATTACGTGAACAGAGATAAGTTGGCAAAGACTGTTTTGAAGATCAATGGATGCACGTCACCGGGTGCAAACAGAAGAAGAAAATGAGAGATCTTAGAATGAGTATTTGACCTGCTGGCCACCATTATGGCAAGTGTATTAATTAGTCACAAGGTTGACTGTTACTGTATAGCCTAACATATAGTACCATATTTGTCTGCCCATGATTTTACTTTTTTTTAAATGATGTCTGCCCATGATTATGTATCACTATTTATGCTGATATACTACATGCTTGAGTAAAAAAATATATCTATTTAAAAGCTTCTTGTTGTTGAAAGTTGCGAGTGAAAAACATTTGGTTACGTGGATCATCGAACGTTTGAGTAAGCATATGCAATGATTTATATAAGGGGAGAAGAATAAATCATGGCTGAAGTATTCCCTTTTACACTCTATATATGGCATGCATGATTTTGACTGCTTTGCACAATTGAACTTGGAAGTGGAAAAACCAAATCTCAGTTATTTAATTCATTCATTATTTTTTAAGACAGTATAATTCTATATGCGTCGTTAGTCATAAAAGAAGAAAAAATAAAGAAAAATAAATAAAATCATGGGAGACATAAATTGAAATTTATGCAAAATAAACTAGAAATATTTAAATTTAAAATTAAATATTAAAGTAATGTGCTTCAGTTCAAATTTAAATTGCATATAATAATAGGAGTAAAATATTATAATTGGTATTACCAAAAAAGATTTTTAAGAGGTTCCTCATTGTTTTCTTCCTGGGATGATAAAGAATACAATATTTCCAGCAAGTGTTTGGATTTCTAACAGTTTTGCTTACACAGAAGCAAATGCAAGGTCATTGCTTCTATAATAGAGAAACTTTGTACTTAAATTTAACGACTCTAGTGTTGCTACAGTGTGTGCAGTGCTACATAAAATCCAAATTTGTCTAACATGTTTGAATCTTCTACAATACTGTAGATATGACTTGGAAATGAAATGAGTCGAGTTGAGTCAAACTCCGTAAAGTTTGACTTGATTCGATATCACTTGATTCGATTTAAAACTCGACTAAAATTTGATATGAATATATATTTTTTTAGCTATAGTTTAACTCGTTTAAAATTGACGAATATAACTCTATTCCACTCATTAGATTCAACGCCTGTTTGTTCGAATCACACGCTACAATACAAAAATGACAAAAAAAAATCCAATTTTTTTAGTTTCTTAAACTTTATATTATTTTTTTTTTTTAAATGCAAAGATTGAACAAAAATTGTGTGAGAGAGATTGCAATTTTCATCTCGTATAAATTACAAATTGAATAATACAATATTTTGTTGTAAAATCGTGGATGTAAGCATGGAGTGTCGAAATACGTTAAATTTGATAGTTCTCCTTTATTTCTTTTTACTTCTTGTATAATTGTGCTTCTAGTTGAGTAAAAATTTTCCTCTTCCTTATTTATCCAACACACATTCCTTACTATTTTCTACTGATAAAACAATTGTGAATATTTTTTAAATGTTTGAAGCAATACCTTTTTTATGTGTGCACAACAACCAGCTTCATATGAAAAATATATATATGAAAAAGCAAAAAAAACTATATTAAAAAACTATTCTAGCTCAAGGCGTGTTAAAGAATAGAAAATTCATTGCAATGGTTTTGAGAAAATCAAAAGATAGAATGACCTAAACAATTTGAAGGGTTAAACCACTGTTGATTCAAGTGATAAATAAAACTTCATATGAACTATACAGTGGAGCCCCAAAAGAAGATACGAGGGCCTATAAATCATTTCTTTTACAAACTTTGATGCACATTTATGACCCTAATCCATATATATTAAGCTAGACAACAAAGACACAAAAGGGAGGTAAAAGCAATGGTGGATCCACCCATTTGAGTCTATTCCAAACAACATACATTATTGTCATTTTCTTCTACTTCAGTATAGAACTAGTAACTTTCCCCTATGCCACCATTTGCCCACTTTTTCCTAGTGTCACATACTACTTTCCTCTATCTAATTTGTATGAAAAGGGGGTACTTGGCAGCCACTATGGGGAAATATTTAATTTTCTCTTCTTTTGGTAGGTACCCTCTTGTTTTCCTACTACTGTGAATGATTAACGAATTAAATGAGATTTTGGAAAGATCTTAGTCCATTGATTTGCATTAGTTTAACATAACAATGTGTTCAAAGCACTCTTTTTGCAATGCATATTCTATGCACTACCACTAGTGCCACCTATCAGAGGAAGGCTATATCATTATCAACAAAGTTAAACCGACACCAACCCTCTATAACTTGTCTTTGTTACTTTATTTTTGAAGGAGTGTACGATTAATGATTTAAATAGCAAGCTAATTTTATGCATTGTATTTTTATTTTGAATCAATGGTCTATGTTAATTCAAATATACTTGTAATGGAGATGAATAAAGGTCTCTACAAACATGTAGTAATGATGTTGATGCCATATTCTTATGTCAAAGAGATAGGTCGGGGTCGTGAATTGTTCCATAATGGGAAGTGCCTAACTAGCTAATACTCTAATTCGACGGTAAAGAAAACGTGTTTATTTGGATTGCATTATTATGTATCGTACATTGCATTAATCTTCTATCACATGGGTTGGTTTAGCTGTTTAGGGGTAATGAGAAATGAACATAAATAGATATCCAAAAAACAAAATGAACAAAAATAAATTCCCCGTAATCATTGTACCAAAAAAAAAAATCCCCGTAATCATTGCCTCCATATATTGATAGCATTTGTGTGTGCATGTGTGTATCGGAAGCAAAGATGAGTCAATATTCATGATCAACAAGAGACCATAACACCAAAAATAAAATTGAGTCAATAATTCATGATCAACAAGAGACTAAACACCAAAAGTAAAAACAAGTCAATAATACATGATCAACAAGAGACCGAACACCACATTTCTATCAAAAAAATTTAAGGCATTGAAAATATTGATCATCTCTCTTATAATCAATTATTTAACTCATTCATAATGTGTAGGATAGGAGTGGCTCATATGCTATGACATGAGCGGTTGTTTGTTTTTATGGTGGCAAAAATAGATGTTGGGTCAGCTGATTTTGTAAAATATATATTGGTTTAAAATTAATTGAATGTAAAATAATTTATATTTTAAAAAAATAATTAAAAAATTAATATAAAAACTACGTTTGGAGTCAAAACCCTCAAAGTCTAACTTCTAGTTCATATCCATTCTAAAAGCAAAATAATTTTGGTGAAAAGATTAAGTGCTTCAATTACTTAAAATGTTGGAATTTTAAAATAGAGAAATTAGTCTAAGTGTTGCATTTTTTGTAGAATATAATTTGATTATTGTTTTTTAAATGCTAAATATGGGTGCGTTTGTTTTAGCTTTAAAAAAAATAGATTTTGTGTTAAAAGAATCTAGAGATTAATTTTTAGAGATTTTAAAAAAAAATTGAAGCTATTTTTGTTTACCTACTACCCTCAAAAATCCATTTTAAATAAATAAATAAGTTTTAACATGTACATGTGTTAACTGCTTGTTGTTGAAAAAAATAGATTTTGAGAAAATCTAATCCTAATAGCTTTTCATTTTAGGATCAAAATAGATTTTTTTGATAAAATGATTTTTTTAAAAATCCTAAACAAAAACTTAAAAA
>Ga0315914_1001240_pt1 | contig 37372 bp, 14 predicted proteins | sample MpolenodulesMG_FD_203920 | JGI IMG/M metagenome (GOLD analysis project Ga0315914, IMG submission 203920) | Medicago polymorpha root nodule microbial communities from Los Angeles, California, United States - elongated nodules | ecosystem: Host-associated > Plants > Roots > Nodule | place: USA...
GGATAGGTTAGGCTTACCCTGTTACAGATTTGTAAATGGTTGAAAGGTTAAGGCTTTATGTCCCCCTTTCTTTTTGGTTTCTTTTTTAATATATAGTTGATGCGTTTTGCGTCAACAAACTTATATAAAAAAAATAAAAATTAGCATATCTTAATTGTTTTAAAAACTGTTTCATAATCTATTTTGAATTCATTGGATCTTCCTATATTGATCTACTCGAGTCACGCTTCAAATGTTAAATCTTGTGTGTCTGTTGAAATTGATAATGACACATGGTGTATAACATGAATTTTTTGTAACCATTTAATTACGATTATAAGTAAGGGGTTTAAGGGTGGGAATGAGTCGGGCTTAGCCGAGCATTGCTTAAATAGGTTTGGCCTAGTTGAAAAAACTAAGGCCTAAGCCTTGACCTTTTACCTGTCAAAGACTTCATTTAAAGCCTGATCTGGTCTTTTTAAAACCTAGCCTGACCTATTAGCATGTCTAAAAGCCTAATTTGTGTTACAAATTTTAAATAGTGTCCATTTAACAAAATAACAATATGGTTATTTAATGATAACTTAACAAGCTTGCAAACAGTAAGAAACTGAAAACAAAATCAACACTTAAGCAGGAAGAAAATGCACAAAATCGCCAATGTAATAAAAAAATCACCAACTTAATATGAGAATTTGAAGGAACTATTTTTTTTGGTACTACTATGTAAATAGTAAATGTGGAGAAATGTAATATACTTATATACGAGCCGGCCTGATAGGATTATTTTTATAAGCCTAAGCGTAGCCTATTTAAATTAATAGGCTTTCTAAAAAGCTCATGCTTGACCTATTTATCAAACGAGTTAGACCGGACCAGGTTTTTAGTAGGCTGGACCATAAGCCCCTGACGAGTAGCCCTATTCTCACCCCTAGGCTGGATAGTTCAACTAATGTGAGTTAAAAAAAAAAGAGTTTGAGTTTCTGAGTTCAAACTTGAACGAAGAGGTAAATATTGATCTGACAAATTAACTAATAATATTTGTCATTAATTTTTTTTTTTAATGATTATTAGTATGATTATAAAGCTATTAGAACATCTCCAACGATAATATCTAAATGAACTTTATATAAGGATATGAACTTGTTCCTTATTTTCTCTCTCCATTGAAGGAACTTGACTTGACAAGTGGCCGTAGCATAGAAATCACAGAAGTAGCTCAAATAAGTATAATATTATCATTAATGTTTGATTACATAATAACGTATCCTATTGCTACAAGGAACATATTTTTTTTTTTTTATGATTGAAGCAAAATATGTATGAGTTGTATAACGTTGTAGAGGAGGTAGGATCCTCTTCATTTATGATGTTCTCAATTTCTTTCATTTAAAGAGATAAAAACATAATAAACTTAAAAATAATTAATAACGGTGTGACATATTTAATGACAGGACCCATCACATATTTATTGTATCCATCTCTTTTCTATTGACAATATCCATTTTTTTTTTATAAATGGAAATGATCCTTTCTCTCTCGTTGTTGGGACAGTGTATTAGTAGTCTATAAATTTTATGTGTAGTCTATTTTTATTTTTTTGAAAGAAATTTATGTGTAGTCTATAAAACCCGTTAAACTAGATAGTGACATATTGACAAGAAATTGATTATGTAGTGCTAAATCTGGCTATAAATACAGAACTTGAGGAAGCAAACTTTCACCCACCAGTACCACTCCACCATTACAAACCCTATAAGCTAAATAAAGCAACCATGGGTTCCTATTCCAATGAGAAAGAAAACCATGCATTGGAAACTGTCACCCCACAAATAGATGATAGTGATACCCTCTTAGCCATGATTATAGGTGCCAATATGGTGTTTCCTGCAGTTTTTAAAGCTGCAATTGAACTCAACTTGTTTGATATCATTGCTAAGGAAATATCACATGAAAACAGTGTTGGATTTGTGTCAGCTTTCGAAATTGCTTCGAAGTTACCAATAACTCAATACTCCGACTTACCAAATAGGCTCGACCGTATGCTGCGCTTGCTTGCTAGCCACGGTCTCCTGTCCGTTTCCACTCGAACCAACGATGATGGTAGCATGGTGAGAGTTTATGGTATCACACCTTCTGGTAAATACTTTGTCCACCATGAAAACGAGGATAATCGCATGGACTCATTCACATCATACTTGAATCACCCAGCTTTCTTAGGGGTGTGGTAAGAGTTTCTAATACTGTATAAACCCTAATTCATTTAAAAAAATAACAGATATGCGGAACTATAACTTCTTTATGGTAGGGGCGGTCTAAGGGCCAAGCAACCCAAGCAAGGGTTTTAGGTCTCAAAATTTTGGGTGAAAAAAAGGCCTCAAAAAAATTAATTTGGTTATAAGTATATTATATGATAGATAAATTATAGACATTTACATAGCTTAACTGATTACCAAAAATGTCTCAATTACTCTTGGTCATGAATTCAAATTTTGGTCTCCACAAAATTGATTTTAGATAAATATTATGTTAAAAAAATAATAATTTTAAAGGCCACATTAAAAAATTTGTTTTAGACCTTTTAATCTGTTGGGCTGACTCTTGTTTATGGTGACATAAATAGGCACAATTGAGTGAACTGTATAAGCAAAGATCCTGTCTCATTTTCTTGATATTTTTTAAATCCACAATTTTCCACATATATTCACATTTGATGTGTGTGATCCGTCTCTAGCTTATTGGACCAAACAAAAAGATCAAATAGTACTAGATGTTTAGCTTTGACACTTGCATCAAATAATATATAATTCCATATATGATGTGAAGTTGAGGAATTTGAATAATACAAATTATAATATAGGCCAAACTTATATAAAATTGTATTCAAATTAAAACTAGTTGACATACCATCGTTGTACTTTCATTTTGACCGGAAAGATGATATTTATTCAATAACTACAAATGATTTAATTTGTATACGTCGATAGTGTAAAAGTTTTTATCTTATGCATTCAATTAAATTATGACAACTAAATATTTATTGAGAAATATCAGAAAATAACCTAAAAAAGTGACATCATTATTTGAAATCTCATTAGATATATGTGTAAAAAAGTTTTATACCGTGTGTTTGTGCAAAAATAAAATCTCCAGCTCAAAATTACCTCTATAAAATTATTTGAAATTCGATATGCATAGTCACGAAAATAATGCCAGGTATTGAATGATTGGCTGGTTAATTAAATGCTTAAATATTAGTTTACTTTTTATACAAAAATAAAAATAAAAATATTTTTTTAATATTTCCACTCAGGGACAGAGCCAGAAGTTTAGTTTTAGGGGACTGAATCCAAAAAATTTAAGAAATCATATAAAGAAGGATGAGAGGCTTGCTTTAGTATGACTAAAGAAGGTTTTTGAATAGTAAAGAAAGAAAAAATGAAATAACAAAATGCAAGCAAAGGTAAGAGAATTTAAGATAAAATCACGAGCACCAAATCATAGGTATGCGAGTGTGTAAATAACACGGCATGCAATAAAGAAAAAAAAATCACGAAATTGCAACAAGGAATCATAAATTGATATATTGATATTCGTTAAAGATTATTGTGATTTTGTAAATTGCAAACAAAACTTTACTTTATTTTTTCATTGTTATGTATTATAAATAATAGTTAGTGTGATTAAGCTTAGAAATTTGAATTTTCAAGGGAAAGTAAATTAAGTAAAAAATAAATTCACGGTAAATTATCATATAAAGTTCAATGACAAAAAATATAATAGCATGTTAATATGAAGAGAAAAAAAATTATAGTAAAAATCTAGGGGACCGTGGCCTATGATGATCCCTTCTAGCTCCATCCATGTTTCCATTAATATGTTACTTTTTATATGAATTAGGGTTTATGATGTTAAAAGCCTTATAGATATGTTACTGTGCAAATCATATTCAAATACTTCATTGAAATAACAAAAAAATTTATTTTATTTTTTAATATAGGTCGAATTTGAAGGAAGCAATTATAGAGCCAGAGATAAGCATATTCGAGAAAGTTCATGGAATACCTATCTATGAATACTTTGAGAAAGATCCACAAATAAACAACTTATTCAACAACTCAATGACTGATACATGTACCGTTCACATGAAAAGAATCCTTGAAATATACAAAGGATATAAGGGAATATCAACACTAGTTGATGTAGGAGGTGGAAATGGACAAAGTCTCAAAATGATTATATCCAAATATCCATCAATAAAGGCAATCAATTTTGATCTCCCACAAGTGATTGAACATGCACCACCCTCTCCAGGTTTGATCATCTCAAATTTTATATTTAGTGACCATGGTTATGAAATTTTGAAAGACTTCCCATGGGTATGAAATATTGAAAAATTGTCAAATTTTATTAGGGATCGAACATGTTGGAGGAAATATGTTTGAATGTGTTCCACAAGGAGATGCTATAATGCTTAAGGTTGGTATACATAAATAAATATAAACATTTATATTATCTAATTGATTATAAATTGTGAATTCTTGCTAATATTTTCGATTCTAATTTTGTACACATGGGTTATATTTTTGTAGCTTGTGTGCCATAATTGGTCGGATGAAAAATGCTTAGAAATTCTAAGCAGTTGTCACAAAGCTTTGCCTTCAAATGGTAAGGTCATTATTGTAGATTTCTTATCGCCAGAAGATCTAGAATCAACAAATGCATCTAAGATGATTTCAATTGTCGATAACATGATGTTTATCACAGCTGGTGGTAAGGAAAGAACTTCAAAAGAATTTGAGATTTTGGGTAAACAATCTGGTTTTTCTAAAGTCAAAGTTGTTTATCGTGCTTTCTCCGTCCTCGGAGTGATGGAACTCTATAAATAACTTAGTCAAACATCAGTTGTAATATAGGAGTACAGTATAAATGTGGAGATTGATCTTTAATTTACATATATGAATTCCTAAAAATAAAAAAATCTTCACATATGAATTTTATCACAGGTAATAAATTGAGTCATGTACGTACTTTGAATTGTGAAGATTCCAAATTGCTTGTTGTAGTTTATTTTTGTTATGAATATTATAAGTGGATGTCTATTAGTTATTGACTTATTTGGTCATATTATTAACTCATATCATATTATTATATTTCTCTATAAATAGAGTTCACGTGTAATATAAATGTTTACTAAAGAGAACAATAGAATTATCTTTTTTTTCTCCCTCTCTTCTATCTCTTTTTCAACTTCTTCTTATTCTTGTTCTTGTTCAAAAAGTTCCATAACACGTTATAAGCATGACACTTTAACACATTGAGATGGTATGTTTCTCCATCTATTTGAACATGTATATATGTTTTACTTCTGTATAGATGATTATTGACTACACTGTAAAAATTTCATCAAATGAAATTAGATCCTTATAAATACGATACTGTGCAAATCATATTCAATTATTGTTTACTTCTTTCCCAATGAATTTTTTTAAGAATTCAACATTCATGCATGCAACCTTTGAATAATTGAATAAAGGACTGATCTTATTTTACAAAGATCTATTATATAGTTACTGAAGAACTTAAAAATAAAAGAAAGTCTCAATTTTATTCTCTATGATCAATTCTAGAAGAGCTCAAACGTCTAATTTTTGTTCTCTATGAATTCCTGACGAATTCAAAAGTCTCATTTTTTGTTTACATCTGTTAGATAGTTCCAGAAGGACTTTCAAAAAAATAATTTTTATTCCCAATGAATTCATGAATAATTCAATAGTGATGATCTCTGAAGAATTGCATAAATAATTAATTTGATTATATATAGATGTTGAAGAACTAAATTTGTATCCTCCATGAATTTCTTAAGAATTCAATAGCGATGCATCCATTAAGGATAGCACAAACAATTGATTTGATTGTGTATAATTCCCTAAAGAATCTAAAGATTCAGTGTTATTCTCTCTGAATTATCAAAGAATTCAATTCAGTAGTCATTCATGATAAACAATTTAGGCAAGTGTATCAAATCATTACCAACTAATAAAGTGTAAGTAGAGTATCATATTCATAGGGATTGTCGTTCCAACTAGGATTCACCTTAATTAGTTGAACACTGTTATGACAATTTCCCTAATTCGAGTGGTTGTACATTGTTATCTTATATACTTCTCAAGTCGAGTAATTATTTACTGTTATCTTAGGTATCTCACTTCCCTAATTGAATAATTATTTACCGTTATCTCATGTGTGTCATAGGTCATGTGAAAGAATTGCATTCTTCGCACATGAGTTATGACACACATGAGATAACGGTAAATAGTAGTAGTAGTAGTAGTAGTAGTAGTGGTAGTGGTAGTAGTTAAATAAGTAGTTAAAAACCCGTGCTTCGCACGAGTTGAATACTTATTTTTGAAAATCTTTGCTATAAAGGAGAAATGAGCAAATGAAGGGAAATAGCTGCATCTTTCTAATAAATTGTTACCTTTCTAAAACATTTACCAAAGCGTTATAAAGCTTTGCTGTAGGAAAAAAAGCATGTTTTATTTTGTTCAAGAGATTAGGAAAACAACATTATAATTAACATTATACTAATTGGAACCAATGAAGGAACCAACAATCTACAGATTAACGTTACATAATAGTTGGGTTTATAAAAAAGATTGCCAGTGTCATAGACTAACCAAAAATAGATTTTTGTCAATACTTACATCAGACAAAGTGAACAAAACAAATAATATCCCAAGGTCAAGATAGTTTAGGATTACAATCCAAGCGATACGCCAAAATAGTAGAAGGTCAAAGAGTTCAGTAGCAAAGATCTACTTTGGAACAACTCGAACGTGCAAGTTCTTTGGTGGCTTTTCAAGATCAAAGATGAGCTTACCACCTTCTTCCATCACATGTTCTCTGCAGAAATTGAACCACTACCCACCCAAGTATTTTTCATAGCTTGCTCCTTAGGCGGTAATGAGGCGACACTTATACTTTATCTATGTCTGGTCATCAATGAGGGTAATTGTTATGCATTTTCCTTTTAGAATTGTTCTTAACACCTCGTTTGGGAAATGCTAAACAGGAAAATAACCGCAATATTAGTTTAATGCATATTAATATGGATAAGATGTATGCGAATATAGTTACATATCTATACTATATATAAAGAAAACTACCCCTTTCAACACTTTTGGGATGACTTTTTCCTTTCAAAAAATACCATCAATTTTCAATACAAATAACACATGTAACAAATAGATAACAATAAAAATATATATATGAGTATAACAAACTAAATGAGTATATTTATACTTACTTTTTCACTATCCCAATTATACCTTTAAACATTTTTTTTCTATAATAAATATTCTTGTTGGTGTCATTAAAGAAAGCAACAAACTTTTATATTTTTGGTTTTAATCAAAATCAAAATTTTATAAAAAAAAACCGTTCATAATTTTCAAACGTTAGTGCAATAAAAAGAGCGGAAAGACGGGCATGTGAGTGCCCGTCTTTTCGCTAGTAATTTATAAAATGAAGGTAGCATAACTGATTTTAAGCTAAAGAAAATGTACCATGACTTGTAATTTATCTTCCTATTATCTTCCTGTAAAGTCTAGATAAATGCATGCATGTGGATTATATGTACCGCGTTGACCAATTAACATTGTTGAAACAAATGAAAATTAAGCATCACTCCGGCATGTACATCTATAGCTAGCATCATTTGACTTTGATGTCTTCGGACATTTGGTGCAAGTCTCATAATACCATCCAAACTGGTTAGGATTGAATTTAGTTGTTTTCCCAATAGTGATGAAATATGTATCCTAACACAAATTATGCAAATCAAATAAAGAATAAATGTATTTTTAATTTGTGCGTAAATAACTCAAAGCATGATTGTGCATACAAAAAGCAGACCTTAACTAACTCTCTAAATTCAGCAATTGGCCTAACTTAAGACAGATTGGAAAAATCGTTGTACGAAGTATGTTGAGAAGAAGTCGAACCCTTACTTAAGTTCTGACTGAAGGTTTGACTCTGAGTTTGAGAAGTGTTATGGTCACGACGACTATTCAAGAAACATAGTAAAAAAACAATCAAATCAGATTGTGAAATTATAAGTCACTCTAACACTGTATTGTGAAATTATATGCAAACTTACTAAGTCTTAAACTTCTCAACAACTGAGTGATGTAGGTTGATGAGCAGCCTCGAACCTGACCAATTGTTACATATATTTGGCTTGCCATTGTCTAAAAAATGGAAGCAAAGAACCGAAGGTAAATAGATGGTACATGATAAAGCTATTGACAAAAATAATAAATGTATATCACATTGACCTCCAAGCTTGAATTGAGCATGAGTCAATATTAAAACAACAGGCTCTACATCCTTTCAATCAGCAAGAAAATTCATCAAAGCTACATAGTATTTTTCCATAGTGTTACATCAACCATATTCCCACTGCATAAGGAAAGACATCTTTCAGGTCATTATCAAACCTATACAAAATCCTATCATCTGATGTTGACAAATTAGAAAATAATACCTTTCATATCTCAACACAATGTTCGTACACGTTTCTTTCTAGTCCCAATTGGCGTTGTCTTGACAATCTCATGAAGAAGCTCGATGATTTCTTAAAAAGTTACATCTATAAGAACCTTATAATCGGAGAAAACACATAAATAAATTAAAGCACATAACTATACCAAATAAAACGTCAGTTTTGAATTTCCATCTTGAATTTCCTTAAATGACTTAAAGCGAAATTCATGAGTAGGAATGTTAGTTAACTTATCATCCTTCTGCACCTTTATACCAGAACCAAAAACAACCTTAAAGGGATGGTCAATAGGCTTAAATGCAATGTCATTATAAAACACATGACAATTATACAAAGTATAAGTCTTTCTTTCCTCGATCAAAGACTTTCAATGCTCTAATTCTCTATATCAATTTATCACATGAACACGATCACACTAAATCCGAGAAAGAAACCAAAAAACAGAAATAAATCAAAATGTACTCTAATAAGTAACATTGATAAATCATAAAGGAAATTACAACAAATCTTAACTAACTCCTCTAACATTTGCATCACAAATAATGAGGTTCATATGTTGATTCCCATTACTACCATTGACAATCCAAGAATCAAGCACTCTAAATCCTATTTTCCAAATGTCCAAATCCTTTTTGAGATCCTTAATGTAGTCATAATCTCTTGACATTGAAAAGCCTATATATAAATACAACAATACATCATTTAATTTTATTCCCTTTGTTCATTCTGATATCGAAAGAAGCTAACATATTTATGTGTGGTCAATTTTTGTATCATCAAATCAACCTGATCTTAAATGCACAAATTTCTGTATCATCAACTTTATGGACCTCAATGATATAACGAATTTTTTTTTGCACCAATCAACTTTTGTATGACTCAATGATATAAGATAGAATAAACCAAATATGAAAATTGTTACACCTTTAAAAATACTCACAAAATCAAACAGCTAATCAAGGTTCTTTATCAACAATTTGGAAATTTAATGTCACATGTTAAAATATTAGTTGTATTAGATCTTTAGCACCATCCAAAATTGAATCACCAAAATAATGACATCAATCTAGATATATCAATATCATGACCCACATGCATCAAATTTTTTTTTAAACTATAGTACCAGAAGCTAAACTAACAATTGTTTCAAAACCTTACCATGAGCTAAAATTCAATCATCATGATCTCTACTATAATCCACATGCATGCATTTATTTAGACCATGAAAAAAAATGCATCAAATGCAAAAACAGGATCGTCATAAGTTAAAATAACAATTGTGTCACAACTTTACCATCACCTAAAATTCAATCATCATGACATCTGCTATAATCCACATGCATGCATTTATCTAGACTATGAAAAAAAATGCATCAAATGCAAAAACATGATCGCAACAACCAACATGCAAACATGACAACCTCAACTAAAAAAAACCATCTTTCTTAAAAACGGACCCAAAATGAAGAACGAAACACCTGAGATCAAAGAAAGATTTTTCTACATCCATGCAACATAGCAATCTCTGGTACATAATCCACAAACAATCAAAAAGAAAAGGCAAAAAAAACACCCTTAAAATACAGAATCATAAAAAAAAAACCACCTATGATGAACCAGAAACTAAAACAGTGTCGAAAAATGAACCTCTCAAGCCAACTCAAGCCATAAAAATCAGTCATCTCAAACCATGCATGACCTTAGAACCATGAAAAAAGGAAGAAAATGACCTCTTATGAAGAAGAAAGTGAAACAGTGTTTCCAGCTGAACTTAACGGCAGTGTAGAAGCAATTGAATTTGGGAGAAAAATTGGAAAATAGTTAAAAATATAAAAATTGAAAAATAGTTAAATTTTTTTGATGAGGTGGCACTCAACCAAAGCTATGAATTATTGAATGACCAAATTGCCTCTTCTAAAGGCAAAATTGAAAATTCATAAGGCATTAATTTCTATATATAGTTAGTAGACTTCTTAGTCAAACAAATTATTAAATGGAGTATAAATGTGGAGATTGATCATTACATGTGAATTCCTAAAAATAAATAAATCTTCACAATTGTCTCACATGTACTAAGTTTAGCCACGTACGTACTTTAAATTGTGATGATTCCAAGTTGCTTGTTGTACTTTTGTTTTTGTTATGAATATTATAAGTAGATGTTTATTAGGTATTGTGTTATTTTTGTCATATAATTTGCCAATACTATATTATTGTATTTCTTTGTAAATAGAGTTCACATGTAAATTGAATTGTCTTTCTTCTTTCTCTTTCTCTTTCCCTCTCAACTTTATATTTTTGTTCTTATTCAAAGAGTTTCATAATACGTTATAAGCATGACGTTTTACCAACTAAGAAGGTATGCTTTTCGGTCTATTTTAACATGTATATAAGTTTTACTTATGTATCGATGATTATTGACTACACACATTTAAAATTTCATCAATTGAAATCAAAGCCTTATAGATATATTACTGTGCAAATCATATACAATTTGTGTTAATTTCTTTCCCTATGAACTGCCGAAGAATTCAACATTCATGCAACCTTGAACGATTGCATAAATGATTGATCTTCTATTATAACGATCTATTATATAGTTACAGAAGAACTAAAAAATAAAAGAAAGTCTCAATTTTATTCTCCATGAATTCAAGAAGAATTCAAAGGTCTAAATTTTGGTCTCTATGAATTCATGAAGAATTCAAAAGTCTCGCTTTTTGTTTAAATATGCTGGGTAGTTCCAGAAGAACTTAAAAAACTAAATTTTGTTCTCCATGAATTTTTGAATAATTCAATAGTGATGCATCCTTGAAGAAATGCATAAGGAATTCATTTGATTATATATTGTTCCTGAAGAACTCAATTTTTATTCTTTATGAATTTCTTTAGAATTCAACAATGATGCACTGATAGACGAAATTGGAAAGTCCACAAAATCATAACAAATAATAAAGTAGTAAGTTTATCATCTCCACAGGGATTATCGTTCAACTTAGAAATTATAAAAACTTAATTTTAAAGTTTGAAAATAAAAGAGGTAAAGAAAAGGGTTGCTGGGTTTAATTGCTCTGTCTAATGCGAGATTAGGTTTGTGATTCAGATATTGAATGACGGTTAAAGAATCCTTGAATCCCTCTTCGCCTTTGTTGGAATTAACTTAGTAAAAGATCAGTTATGTGGTGTCTACTTATGATTTAAGAAACCGGATTTAGAACTCCTATTAACCCTTACGACAACATGTGCGGTAAGTTAACCTAGTTAATGTTACAACATTCCTAGAAGGAAGAATTAGAAAACATGAGGTTTAATAATTAATTTCATTAACTAGAATTAAAAATAAGAAATTAGAACATCCATAAACAGAAGAAGAAATTAGAATTACAAATATGGATTCTCAATCGAAAAAGCATTAAGCACATGCAAGAACGAATTAAATCGGACACAAGAAAAACATAACTGAACAAAAACTTTATTAATGAAATCCACCAAATAAGAAAGAATTCATCTTAGAACCGTAATCAAAGAGGTTTAGTTGCACATGACAACAAACATCATAACAAATCAATAAAAAATATACACTAGAGAGAACAAGAGGAGAATGCAGATCATCTGCCCTAGACTCTAATGTTGGACCCTTGCCTTGAACCGTTAACTTTCTAAATGAATAAAAATGTGTGCAAGAGTCTCTTTTTATAGCATATGATTGCTTAGAGTTTAAGAGAAGAAAACATGGCTTTTCCACCGATCCAGCTTGGAAACATAAGCAAAGAGTGATTTTAACGAGTCGAGTAGCCATAATAGTCCCTCAATGTATTAAAATTTCAAAATACTCTCTGATTTTGCACTTCGTTAGTCAAAATGGTACCTGACGTAAAAATAGTCCTTCAATGCCGACATTAACCTTTTCATATAGGGACTGATATGACAATAAATAAGTAGTTATAGGGACTGATATGACGATAAACAAATATATTGAGAGACTAATATAACAATATTAATGAAACATTTTAGCGTAAGAGTCTATTTTGACTCATGTAATTCACAATCAGAGACTATTTTAAAGTTTTGACACATTAAGGGACAAATGTGGCTAATTGTTAAACATTCAGGAATCATAATGACTATTACCGTAAATTAAACGTCGTTTAATTTGAAAACTAAAGTTAAAATTTGATTGTTGCCAAAAGACAAACAATTAGATACTGTTTTTAACACCATTAAGCTCTTTTAGTATCTTTAACGACACCAGTCTTGCAAACTGCAACATAATTAATTAGAGGACCGTTATGAACACTCTTTTTCTAATATTATCTCTAACATCCACTTTTTTATTGGGTCAAATATATATGGGTAATGGGTATAACACACATTGAAAATAGATCCCACATAAAGTGGTGAGACCCACATGAGTTCACTCAATAGGAGAGTGAGTGTTTCTAGCATTTCTCATTTAAATAAAGAATTGAAAATGTTTTTTTTTTTTACAAAAATAAATGATATTCATTCATTCAAATTGATAGAGTACATTGATACAATGCAGATTCGCTAAAAACAAAAAAGGTTGTATCTGCTAAAAAACTCACAACATCCATGTTAATAGCATAAAACGACAAAGTACAAAAGCCTACACATATGAATATATTCAAGTCTTCGGAATACCCACGTCTCCAGATGCAACGTTGACGACACCAAAGTCATTGATTGGATCTGCACTGGATTGAATCTGGCAATCTGAACCAAACAAATACCTGAACAAAACAAGAAAGACAAATAACGCCGCACAAAGACGACGAACAAACCAACGTCGCACTAAGACGACGAAATTACAAAATAAAAAACAAAATAGATATGAAAATCACTTATTTCAATAAAAGGAAAAGAGAAAAACGAGTTAGAGGGGTGATTTTGGGTCAAAAACCCTAAATTGCCCTCTTTGGTTGATAAAGGAGAAGAAACTAGGATTTTGGTGACGGTTCACAAAAGAAAGAAAGAGAAAAGAGAAGAGAGAGAGAGAGAGAGAGAGAGAGAGAGAGAGAGAGAGAGAGAATGAAAAATTAGGGATGGCAATGGGTACCCTTTGGGCAGGGTATTATAGTGCCCATCCCCAAACCCGTCTTTATAAAAAATCGACGTACCTAAGCCCATACCCTAGTGGGTAACAAGTTTGGTGCTCGTATCCGTAGCCTATGGGCATCTAAAAGTCTGTACCCGCGCCAATTACCCCCACTTTAAGAACAAAAATACAATAAATAACAAAAAATATCACAACTTAATTAAAATATGATCTACAATCTCTTAAATCAACTTATAATTTATTGCACATCGTAGTATTTAGCAAAATAAAAAGGATCTAAATATAAAAAAACAAATGCATATTACAATAAATATAAAAAATTAAAGATTAATTAACTAATTTTAGTATTACATAGAATCTTAATATATATAAATGTTAAACAGTCCTGATTAACCCTAATCCCGCCATTTTTAAGGGATTTGAAAAAAATTCTCTCCAAAGATTCAAACCCACACCATATTGGTTACTTGAAAGCACTTTGACCAACAAGCCAATTGCTGTTTTTGTTATATCATTTGGCTACCACTACATGATATCTTAATATATATAAATGTTAAACAGTCCTGATTAACCCTAATCCCGCCATTTTTAAGGGATTTGAAAAAAATTTATGAAAAAAATTCTCTCCAAAGATTCAAACCCACACCATATTGGTTACTTGAAAGCACTCTGACCAAGAAGCCAATTGTTGTTTTTGTGATATCATTTGGCTACCACTACATGATATCCAATATTAAACTCCTTTTCAAAAAACCAATTAATTCCTTTTCCTTTCTTTCCGAACGGTTTTGAATCATTTTTTCTCCTTTCTCCTTCGCAATCTAAACCCAAAAGTCTGTGTATTTTGAACTATTTAATTAGCTCATTGTTTAAATTTTATATAATGAGTTCCAGCTTCTGTGCACTTTGCTCATTGTAGTCTTTATTGAAATGTTATACATGCATCGCACGGGTCAGGGTCTAGTTTGATAGAAATACCAAATAATCACTGAAATACCTAATATAGACCGTCTCCAAAATGATAAATCCCTCCACAAGCAATTCACACTTCTAATCAATTAAGATGATCGGTTTTGAGAAGACATGTGCTTTGTGCTCTCGCAAGGAGGTTTTATAGAAAAACAAATAAAATTGGCATTCCCATATATGTAAAACATAAAAACAACTCATTCCATGTTATTTGTTAATTTTCTTTTCATATTTCTTACATTTTCTTCTATACAATTCTAGGACAATAAAAAAGGATAGTTTCTCATAATTTATGCACAGAACAAGTGATATCCATTTACCAATCCAGCGCTAAACACGAGGCTCCCACAAGAGGCAAAAAAATTCCAAATCAAAATCTCAAAATATCATCAATTGTGGAGACAAATATCATTTTTTTTTTTTTTAAAAATTCAGTTTTACCTATTTATGTTTTAAAACTCCAGATCTGACTAATCTGAGGGGTTCAGCTTCCGCAAAAGCGTCCGCAGCATCTGCAGCCTCTTCATCCTTGTTTGCATCTTCAGCTTTCGCTTGGAAACTTCGCTAATTTTAATCCATTCCATGGACCTTAGCTTTTCCAATTCTAAATCTATCTCAGAATGTATATGGATAGACTTAGAATTGGAAAAGATGAGATCATGGATGGGTGTCTTCCTTCCTATATATGGATTTCACCTGAAAAATAAAACTCAACCCATAAGTAAGATCTCTAAATGCACAAGACTAAAAGAAAATTTTGTCCGTTATAAACTATAGAGTTGTATACAAACATCAAATTCAACAGAATCTCAAGTCATAAACAAATTATACAAAGTAATCACAAGTTTTGCAACACATTCACAAGTTTTACACAGTCGCAACTCAAAACATATAATCACAAATCTGTCGTCTAAGGTGTCAATTGTGCCGTTTAATTATTTGATGCGATGCCTTTTGCAGGAAGGCTATCGTGGCAGAATTGCTTCTGGAACGCAATTCTCATATGAAAAGGAAAAAGAAAATCGCTTACTTGAGAAATTGCTTCTTCGCGTCTCCGTTTGGATCAGTGCTTCTTGCGGCTGGCTGCGCAGTTTCTATGTTTTTGTAGGGTTTTGAGTTTCTCATCATGTAATTCCACGGAAAGTAAATACTATTTATTAAAAACAATTACTCCTCATTCCTAAAATTCCAATAATGAAAATAAAAATTGATTGTTAATGCATGTGTTTCAAAATTTGGATCAGATACATTAATTTTACCTATTTTTACTTATATTTTAGAACGGAGAGAGTAATTATTTATCATTAAGAAAACGTCATATTAACCAATGTCCGGGGCTTTGGTTACGGATATGAAAAAAAGTTATTACTAGAAAAAATAAACTTCTTTTTATAGTGGCCGAAGCTCGAACCCTAGACCTTTCATATATTATGCATTGTCATTACCAACTGAGTTAAGCTCAGAAGGACTGACTTTTCATGGATTAATTACACAATTTTCAATGCAATAAATATTATATAATTTCCCTTAAAAAAATAAACGGTAATAGTCATTTTAGTCCATAAACATATAAGGTTTAGTCACAATATCAAAATTTTTTAATGTCAAAGACTATTTTGACTAACGAAGTACACAATTAAAGACTATTTTAAAATTCTGATACATTGAAAGACTATTGTGACTATTCAAAATATATTCAGGGACCAAAATGACTATTACCGCAAATAATAATCTATAAGAGATTTGTGCTAAGCACATTACCCATGCTTGAACGTTTGAAACGTGAATTTTTTATATGTATATTATTAAAGAAGTTTAGTGTTGAAGCTTGAGTTATATGTTAAATTTATAGTTTTATTTGAATTATGAAATGAAAAGAAAAAAATTACTCTCTTCAACCTATATTATAAAATATTTTGAGCATTTTATACGTATTAAGAAATATAATTAATTTTATATGGAAAAGAGATATTATGAGTTATTTTACCAAATTGTCTTTAGTAAATGGTATGTAAAAGATAAATTAAAGAAATGAAAATGAGGGAGTAACATTAATGGGTATAATAGTTATGGGTATAATAGAAAAAATAACATTAATATTTCATTTGCATTGTAAAAGTAACTTATAATTTGGTATAATTTTTTTTTCAAAGAGACTTATAATTTAGGAAGGAAAGAGTAATGATCAAGATGACGATAATGATAAAAATATTGAAATAGTTGTTAATAAATATTATAAAGTGGGTTGACTAAAAATATATCAAAAGATTACTAATAATAAAAATCTTATGAATGATAAAGATGATGTTAACAAGTCTCATATTTTTTATACATCATTGATAAATATTTATAGTTTTATAAATTTATAAGTAATAAATATGTATTATGTACATGATTTATTTTTTATATTAAATTGTAATTACTATAATTTCTCTTATTATTATTTAGAACATACATAAAAAAAAAATCAATTTAACTAATTAAGTAGCGTTCGTAAAAAAAACTAATTAAATAGCGACTAATTTTTTGGTGTTTTAGAACCAAAAAGTTGATTTTAAAGTCAGAATTTAATTATAAGGTATTGTACACTTTAATACACATTAGAGTACCCAATTATTTTTGGTTCAACAAAATATAGGGTTCATTTTTTTTTTCTTCTGAAGAAGTTAAAAGAGCCCTATAAATATTACAAAGAAGAAAGATTCCTCCAAGTTAAGTAGAAGGTGTGTACCAAGGAATCATAACAATGCATCACAAAAGACAAAGAGAATAAAAAAAAAAAACATAATTCAATGAGCGACATTAGATGGTGGAATAACCTAAACAAACAAGCGGGTTGGTCCATCATGCATGGAATTCAAATAGAGATGAGAGATATACGCCTTAAGCCACTACCATGAATGAAGCTTCACCCTGACAACCATTTAAGCGATATATGGTTGTTTGTTTTGAAAAGTATGAAGGTTACGCTCCTTCCAAATGATCCAAATAATAGCTAGCCAAATCATTTGAAAACATGTACGAGTATCCTTCCTAAAAAGATGAACTCCAACAAACTGGGAAACATGCATACTAATATCATAGGAAAGTACACTAGAGATCCCCAACCACTACAAAATTGACCACTAGACGTTTCCAAAATAATCACACACCACGAACACATGATTGACCGGTCCCTCCTTTCCGTAGCCACCCGAGCATAAAAGCGACCTTTGATGAAGAACTCCATGTTGAGCCAACTTATCCTTAGTTTGAAGTCTTTTATTAAGCAATCTCCATGCAAAAATAGATACTTTGAGAGGCACGCCTTATTCCAAATGATTACAGTAAACATCGCTTAAGATTGCAGGTCATTAGTAGTTAGCAGGTTGAAAACACCCTTTACCGAATAACCATGAACTAGATCGTGTTTCCAGAACCAAGAATCCTCAACATAATTCTACAAAATAATATTATCCAACAAATATCAACACTCCCCCACCAAATCCTCTTCCTACACAGTCTCCTCCTCCAAGCCCACCATTCTCCCTCAACCCTCCAATCTATAATCTCTTCATCTTAACCACTGAAATGTGGGGGAGTGTTGTTATCACCCTTTACCGAATAACCATGAACTACATCGAGTTTCCAGAACCAAGAATCCTTAACCGAATCATGCAAAATAATATTATCCAACAAATAACAACACTCCTCCACTAAATCATCTTCCTCCGTAGTCTCCTCCTCCAAGCTCACCATTCTCCCTCACCCCCAACCTAATCTCTTCATCTTAACCACCGAAATGTTAGGATCGACATGAAGATAAAAAAAAACCGACTAAATCTAACCTATAAAAAATAGGTTAAAAAAAGTGATTTTGACATTCAATAATTTAGAGAATTTTTAAAAAATATGAATCAATTTTGTGTTTGTTTATCATAATAAAAATCACTTTTTAACAAAATAATTTAGTTTGATGGGATACAACTATATGAATATATGAAAGGGATTTTTTTGTTCCAAAACTACCTCCATCTTTTGATATTTATTTTATATCTTCTATGAAAATATCTATTTTTTGAAAGCTACTCTTTACAACTTTTCATTTGAAGTTATTTTTAAATTTTTTGTCGATTCAGATTTTTTTTTTAAAGGTGTGACAAATAGATACAATACTTCTTTTTTTTTTTTCAAAAAAGAAAGTAATTTTTTATCTTAAAAAATGTTATAACAAACGACCTCATATGCCTCGTTTATTACAGGATAAAATAAAAATTATTATAAGAGGTCCTTTGTCATAGCTTTTTGAAGAAAAAAATACTTAATTTTAAAATATTTTTATCAATTTTAAGAGTATTGCAGTCATTTGTTACAATTTTTATTAAAAAAAAAATCAGAATCTACAAAAATCTTAAAACAACGGTTACATAATTCTAATCATATTCGCAATAGTCACATAGAAAATTCTAATAATTTTCCCCATCATCACTTGACGACAAATTTAGTACTCTTGTAACCACCATAAATTTTTTGGCACGTTACCGTGTATTGTTGATAAAATTAATAAATGTGCATCTTATTTAAAAAAAATAAAAAATTAAACAATCTCAATATTTATAAATTTTTTTGTAAATATATTGAATATTTTTGAAAAGATCACGCGAACAAAAAAGGAAACAAGGGTCTAATTGATCTTGAATGATCAAGATATTTTAGTACTGAATTAGGAAAAAGATTGACTTCAAAATTAAAATGATTTGAAAATAAAAGGAAAGAATATCAAGGATAATGAAATTTGGACAAATTAAGCTATAGAAATTTCAGAACTCATTAATTTTATTACAACAGAAATACCCGTAAAAGTTTGATTCGTATAAAATATAGTCGTTTTTTTTTTTTTTTGTTGATAAAACCTCTGAAATTTTTTATTTATTTTTTGATAAAAATATAATCAAGACCTTTTAAAGGGTGCAACAAAATCAAAGTGATATTCAAATGAGATTTTTTACCCTTTAAAAAAGTCTCATAAATAAAATAAATTTTGATAGAGTATCTGTATGATGGATTTAAGTGGTTTTTAGTAAAATATGTTATATAAATACCACTCTCGAACCCTTGGTCTTTTGTTTTCTTCCACCATACATAGTTCATTCTCTCTTCCTTTTCTTCTGCAGGTACGTTCTTATTCTTCTTGATTCAATGTTTTTCTTATTTTTATGCACTATATTTTAATTTTTTTTTTCTTTTTTTGACGAATTTTTTAGTAAGTATTGATGATAGCAAAATCATGTAGGAACAGTTTAATGAAATAGTTGTCTCTCAATATTTTTCCATGGCTTCGTGTACGTTCTTATTCTTGTTAATTTTTTTGCACAAGGTTTTAATGTTTGTTTTTTGCTTTAAGTAGTGTTTTTTATTTTTTTTAAGAAAAAAACACACACTACTTAGAAGAAAAAAAAACATTAAAACCTTCTTTAAGTTGTGTTGATAGCAAAATTGTGTACGAACGGTTTAAACCTTAGGCCAAAACTTGATAGAAAGATGAGTTTTTGTTGAATAAACAATCAATTTAGTCAATAAACAACTTTGCTTCATAAACTATTAAAATCGACTTAAAGTTCCTAAACTGTAATTTCATCCATCAATTTTGTCCTTTAATCAACTAGGTTAGGGACTAGATTGATGAACAAGAGTGTAGTTTAGAGACCTTTTAATTGATTTAGTGACCAAACAAATTGGAGATGGAGTAATAGTTTAGTGACTAAATTAATTGTTTATTTTTAATTTTATTTTTTGCACAAGGTAGTGTTTTTTTAAGGGGAAAAAAACACTACTTGAAGAAAAAAAATCAAAACCTTCTCTAAGTAGTGTTGATAGGAAAATCATGTACGAACGGTTTAATGAAATAGTTGTCCCTCAATATTATTCCATGGCTTCGTAACAAATAGAAAAGTTTCTCTTATCCCTTTTAAAATTGTCTATTCCCTTGACCCAACGGGAGTTAATTCACGCTCGACATTTTTCAGCGTGAGTTAACTCCCGCTGAAACTTTTAAGAACGGTTAACCCGACTTAAAAAGTGATTGAACCGATGTAAAATGCGCCAACTTGAGTTAACTAGCGCTGAAAAACGTCGAGCGTGAGTTAACTCCCGCTGGGTCAAAAGAATGAGCAATTTTGAAAGGGAGAAGAGCAATTTTCAACAAATAGATACAAATGTCATGTCTTATGATCATTGAATCGAAATCAAACGGTGCATCAAACAAGCAAATTTTGATTTTTTCTTTATTCCAAAATTTAAAATACCATGCTTGAATTCTAAACTCTTCAATTTTAGTTCGAGAACTACCGATGTAATAACTACGTGGATGATTAAGATTTTTACTTACCCAACCCAAATATGTAACAAACATATCATACCTTTAGGCCAAAGCTTGATAGAAAGATGAGTTTTTGTTGAATAAACAATCAATTTAGTCGGTAAACAATCAATTTACTCACTAAACTATTAAAATGGACCAAAAGTTTCTAAACAATAATTTCATCCATCCATTCTGTCTCTTAGTCAACTAGTTCAGGGACTAAATTGATGAACGAGAGTATAGTTTAGAGACACTTTTTAATTGTTTTAGTGACTGACCAAATTGAAGATGGAGTAATGGTTTAGTGACTAAATTTACAGTTTATCCAATGTGATCAACAACTCATGCTTAAAGGCAGTGTTTTCCAACGCTGTATGATTTTAAAATAGAGTAATTTATTGCTCTCACCTTTCTCATTGGAGGGAAAACATCCAAATTTTGTAGTAAAGGAAAAACATTTAGGATTCTATTCCGTTCTTTAAGCTTATTTTTCCCGAGGTTATTATGTATAATTTTGCTTGTGTTATTAGATACTTAGTTATAGTTATTTCCTATTAAACTAGATTACTTGTTTAACAAGTTACCATAGTTAGTGTCTTAACCATAGTTCTAGCCAACGTTTTAAAAATCGGTGCGTTCGTGAGAAAAAGAGAACGGCAAATAGGTACGAAACACTGCCATGGGCGCAACAAAACGTCGCTCATGACAATATAAAAAGATTTCCGTTATTTTTCAATTTAGATGGATGAAAATCATACTTTTATTACAGATTTGAACATAAATTACATAATGTTATCTCATTTAGGCTCTTTCTCTAATTCAAAATTTCAAATCTATCTCTAGTTTAAGTTATTTAAGTTAAGGTTTTGCTAGAAGCCACCCATGAAGGTGTCTTTTAGCAACCCACACCTCAAAGTGTGATTTTCACTTTTTAGTTATAACTTTGCTAAAAGACACCTTCATAAAAATTGGTGTCTTTTAGCAAATGCTCATAGAATAACTTGCTAAAAGACACCTTCATAAAATGTGTCTTCTAGCAAAACCCTTTAAGTTATTATACATTATTTAAGAGTAGTGCGATGTTGTGATTAATTAAAACCATGACAATTGCAATCCATAACACATCATTCGCAACAGCCGAAATTGCAGAATCCTACACGAGACTGTGACCTTGACCATTATTCTAGCTAATAACTAATAACTAACTTTTGGTTATAGTTAGTATTTAGTAATGCTTGGTTAAGGGTACTTATAGATCAGTTAGTTGCTTAGATGAATTTTCCCCTTCAATTATTTGGTTTTCACATTGTATATATACATGTACTCATATCTTTTGTAATCAATGAATTCAATAATATTTTCTCAATTCTATCAATCTTGTTAAACTTTCCATATGTGCTGGTCTGAATGTGATTGTTGCTGCAAGAGCTTACTGATTTTGATTTCCACATCAGGATAATTATTTGCTGCTTTATTACGCCCACACAAGTTAAGCAAGTCTGTGAAGATGCAAACTAGGAGAAACCGTAGTCGAGAATGCCATTCTCCTAAGGTTTCAGGAGCACAGAGGAAGGGTTCTGAAAATGGCCAAGTAGCTGATTTAATTAAATCTTCTGGAAGAAAAAGCAATGAATCTTCTTGCGCTTTTGAGGATAAAGATGCTGAGCAATGGCCTCTAAATCTGGGAACGGAAGCAGCTGAGGATATCAGGGTAACCAGCAAGCTGTAACTCCGGCGACTATGTTCTCTCCTTGTCTGTATGAGTTTGACCCTTACTCATTCATAAAAACCTTACCAGAGTTGTCAAAGGTTGTTCCCTCTTTTAGACAGATGTTGCTACCTAGGAAGACTCGAGGTTGCCCTCCTACTACTCTTGTTCTGGGCTTGGATGGAACTTTGGTGCATTCTACACTAGTAAAACCTAAGGAAGACCATGACTTCACTTTTACTGTGAGTTTTAATTCTGTAAAGGAGGATATTTATGTACGCTGTCGTCCTCACCTAAAACAATTCCTTGACGAAGTTTCTGGTATTTTTGAGATTATTGTATTTACTGCTGGTCAAAGAATTTATGCTGACAAACTCCTAAACATGCTTGACCCAAGCCGGAAGATATTTCATCATCGTCTATTCCGTGAATCCTGTGTTAATGTGGCCGAAAAATACGTCAAAGATTTAACACTGCTTGATCGTGATTTAGCACGTGTTATAATGATTGACAGCTCCCCACATTCATTTGGGTTCCAAGTGGAGAATGGAATACCAATTGAGACTTGGTTTGCTGATCCTTCAGATAATAAATTGCTTTCATTGATTCCTTTCTTGAAGAGTTTGGCAAAAGTTGATGATGTCCGAACCGAAATTAAAAACAGGTTCAACCTCCAGAAAATAATTGCTGATGCTTATTAGGTGAAATGGATATCTTGTCTTAAGAATAAATTGTCGCGCATCAAACATTTTTTTGTTCTATCATTCTTGTTCTGCTTATATTATAGTATTAACAGCAGCATTTTCTTTTTTGTTGAAGATGTAATGACAACATTATTGAACTAGAATAGAGGCTTATGAGAGTGTTAGAATGTCACTAATACATTTAGACCTTTTGGTAAATTTTGACGGGTAACATATTTTTAAATGTTGCTAACATAAGTTTTAGGTAACGTTCTTTTATTATATATTGTTTCAAGAATATTAGTTTGTAAGTCTTGCACTCATTGATTACACCCTGTTCTTAATTTCTATCTCGCACTCTCATTTTTTCGCAGACCGTCTCTAGATGAAATTGCATTTCGCAACTCTGCCGCTCACTATGCTTTCTCAATTTCCGAACAAGATTCGCATCTTCTTCACATCTTCTGTTCAGTTTTGCTCTTGTTTTTGTATCTCATCTCGTTCGAAATGATTCATAATCTTTTTTCTGATCTTGCTCTTACATCTTGTTCACCTCTTCTTTATCGCATCTCAAATGCCGTTACAATTTCGGAAGAACCAAATCAAATTTGTAGGTTTTTTACTTTAAATAATTTATGATTTATTCAGATTCAAATCCCATTCAGTTTTAACAATAATTTTCTATTGATATAATCTATTGTGTGATGGAAAGCATAACTATGATAAATTTTCATTTTACCGCAAAACAATTCTCCCATGTATTAAAAGTAATATTCATCTGTTCTTTTACGAAGTGCTTTTTGCATGAGATATATGTTCTCATAAAAAAAGCAATCAAACTCCCAAATTTTGTAACATTTCAACAAGCAAGCAAAACATATATCTCTTCATCATCTGTTTAACTCCTTTTTTAACAAGTCAAAATAATTAGAAACAACCTGATCATGTTGCAATATCTCCTCTTCTTCATTTCTATTCTAGACAGTAATTAAATCAATCAAATTTTCCGTCAATCAATTTTGCACAAATCGATCGTAGGTAAAGGAAACAAAGAATGATGCCAAATAAATATGATGCCATTTAAAGGTTGAATTAGTTAAGTTCTACTAATTCAGAATAGCTCTGCTAAGACAAACGTGTTGGGATAATTCTTAAAGTTGTAATGTCTATCACAGAAAAATAAAGAATGTGCCATCCCAAACCACCAAATTAGGGGAGAGGTGATTTGCTAACATAAATGATTGAAAACTAACATTAGAATACTCCAAATCATTCATCATATTACAGATATGGAATTGATAAGTTTATATTGATAGTATCAGATGTGTGACAGTCAGATTATTCATGGAGAAAAGATTTGCAGGTAATGAAGTATTCTAAACTACTGAATTTGGTTATTTAGCCGTTTGAGAAGCCTCGGAGGTCTTCGCTTCTATGGGGCACTGGGATACATATGGTTTGAGCTGCATAAAAGACAAATAGCATGAATCAGTAATAGTGAACAATATAAACTATAATCATTACAATTTCAATCTTATTGTTTGAGAGTTGGGATGTAAAGGGAAGGACTTGGGAGTAAAAGGGAAATAGAACGAACGATAATCCTCCACCTTGTGTGCGAGAAACTCAAAAAATGTACTGAAGAGTTTTGGAAGACTTGGCCAAACACACCAAATCATTTTTATCTTTTTATAATTCTCTTAACATAAAACTATCAATTATAAGCAATCCCATCCCATCCTTTGAAAATTTTCTCCCAAACAAGATGAGAAACTCCCTCCCTTTCACTTTTCCTCCTCTCCTCGGAACCTTCCTCTCAAAACTCCCAAAGGCTTTATTTTCTAAACTCCCAAAACCCTTTCCTCCCCACCCCTCCAAACTCACAGAATTTCTCAAACCCCGAATCATTCCTAAAAGAAATTATATTGTTCAAAGCTCGTAGTAATTTTCATTGAGACGAACCCTTTCTTTGCCTCAAACAATAGGATACTGCGGCTAAGGACAATGACTCAATTTTCATATCACTATAGCAGACATTTTAAGGTAGACTATGCCTACAGAAGCAAATACAAGCACATTATAAGAAGAAAAAAAAATAAAAATAATACAATGCAATGAAACAAATAACATGATGAGAATCGAACATCTAGGTTCTTGCTGTTTCCACTGTCAAAATAAGGAAGCTAAAGATAAACATAGAAACCATAAATGAGCTAAAACAAAGTTAGAGTTCACACAAGAGGGAGAGAACTTAAAGGAACAAGGTCAAACTATACTATCAAGGAAGCAGAAGAACTGAATACCAATAGTTATCCATGTAAATTTTGACACCATAAACAAGTAGAAAGAAGACAAGGCAACATATGAGTAGAAGATACAAACCTTAAAACCAGTCAAATCAGGAACTACATAGTTTGGTAACTTTTCCTTCACCACCACATACCCACCTGAAATAATATGCAGGATTACATCCCAATTAATATTACAAAATAGATTAACACAATTACCATATAGCTTAGCAAACTATTTTATTACAATACCTAAAATGTGCTTCATGGTTAAACAAAACAGCATAGAAAAGCAATGTTGCTGAGTTTTCTAAGCCTAAATAATGATTCTAGTGTTTTATAAAGTCAAATTTACTAACTATGGACAACCAGAACATGAGAAGCAGCATAAATTATTACAAGGCCAGCCACTTTCTAATGTTCAACATAGAAATGCAAGTATTTCTTTCGTCAAAACCCATAATAGAAAGGACTACCAGCCCTCATAAAGATAAAGTGAAACACAAGTAGGCATCTTTAGACATCACAAGCCAAAATCAACTAGTTACAGAAAATTAAATTAGCCCTCATAAGTCAAAATCAACTAGTAACAGAAAATTAAAACCAGCGAAATTTACAAATCATTGAAAAGGGGTTTAAAAGCATTTTAGCTCTGGTCCAGTGCTTTCCACTCTAATTTGTTGAACTAGCATATTACTCCCTAATTTAGTGCTACTTAATGTATCTTACCACGTAAAATACTAGATTTCCCTTCATTTAAAACCGTTTTAAGGGTCATTTTTGTAATTTTCAAAACCCTAACTATTACTCTTCTCCACCAGAACCAAATACACAGCCACAAACTCAACGGTCCAAAATAACAAAATAAAACAAAAAATTGATGAAATATATAACTATATTGACAATTATCCAAATCTTAAATTTTCAAAAAAAAGGACTAATAATAATCAAATTCCAAAGTGTTTTTTTTTTTACAAGAAATTCCAAAGTGTTAACATTTCATGTTTTAGTTTCATGGTGTTAAAATATTATTACACCTTTCACGTGATATGTAATGCAAAAAGTGATAACACTCCATCGTATATGTAAGAATTGTTCTTCAATAGAAACCTTATACAAGAATTGGATTATGCTTCTATTACTCACCCAATGAAAATTATAGCCAAATCAGCTTAATGACCAAAGGAAAATCACTTCTTATAAAGGAAACTAAAACGTGCAAGTGTTACGATTATAAGTGCAAGTGCAATGACTTGTGCATTTCAAACTGAATTAAAATGTAGAAGGATTTTTTTTTGACATAATCAATACTCAAATGTGACTATACAACCTAGAATGATTTATCTCATAACATTTACCTAAACATTGTAAGTTATGCTTATCAGTGTATGAAATATCTATAGTTCATGCTATATTGAATTTATCTATTCAAAGTAAGATCAAATCGAAAGCAAATAGACAAGTACATTCAGATTGTATTTCTTTCTTTAGATTAAAATAAGTAACTAAAGTTTTTGGACGATTTTGGAGATAACGTTACGCAATATTAGCCACTAACCAGTAAGCATAATCAAACAAATCTGCCCCATTTGTTCCGAAATAAAATATGTAATGGAATCAAGTAATCCATGAAGTTCAGTCCAGAGATAGTGATAAAATGCTGGACTAATACAAAAGTGCATTCTATACTTCAATTTTAAATGCTCCTCAAACAACTACAAAAAGATAAAACCACGACTTCCATTATAGAAAACAAACCTTTGCGAGTGAAGAAACCAGTGGGCTTGCAGTTCTTTCCCTTGTAAAAACCTCGAGGAGCACGTTTTGGTGATAGAATATCAAGTGTTGATGCTCGCTTCAATCGATACGCCCTCCCAATTCCTAAAATTAGCCCCAGAGGCATCTTCTTCTATGGGAGACAGAAAAAAAAAAAATAACCACCATCAGCTTATGTAGCTATAGATATGGGTTTAAACTAGTGACTGGGCCAATGGGCCCACATAAGAGTCAAACTAAATAATAAAGGATTTAAACTTCTAAGTAATAATAATCTTATAGAAGTTTCCTAAGGGACATTATTGGTATTTGACTAATAAGAGAGGAGGACATTTTGTGACATATAGTTAGTTTATAGTCTTTTTTTGACCAATTGCATATGAATGAATGAATTCTTTGTAATTAATAGTACACTATAGTGCCGTAATGAGCTATAGGAATGGGATATATAGAAAAGACTTCAAAGAACATGTTACTTGTGGAGAAGGGTGTTGAAGAACTAGTCTTTGATTAAAAATGTAAACATGGTTCCAAGGTGGCACTATGTTCTATATCGATCTGTAATGCCTTCTAGAAGGTAGGTAGTTTATGGTTTGAATATGACATGAATTGCCAGTCAAATAACATAATCTGCACAAATGATGCCAGTAATAATGCATAATAAAAAAAAACCATAGAATTATTTTCTCATAAAATGATGTCGTGAATTAAACAGAACTGTCAATTTAACACAGCTTGCTCATCTGGCCAAGAAAATCCACCCATAGAAAAGCTCGTCGTCCAAAAAAATGTGGACAAGGGCCAGCTTATAGACACTACTTTTTTAAAAAAATAAATATTATTTACTATGAAATAAATTAGCCAGCCTATAGACCAATTCAATGGGCTAGCTCACACCCTAGGCTGGTTGGCCATTTACACTTATTTCCTTCAAATTTAATTGAAAAATAAAATAAGTATGAGGATACAATCAAAAGTCAGCCATACTAAACTTACCTAGAAAAGATTGAAACAATACATGATATTAAAAATAACGCAGACATGATGCAAATTGGAATAGAAGTTCCTAACACTTCAAAAACTCTCACATTTATCATGATAGTCTAAAATATTGCCAATTTGACAGATATTTGAGGGCTATTACCTATTACAATATCTTCAGAAAAAAATAGGCCGATAAAATTGTATTGGGTGCAATAGGAGTACTATATTCCTAATATTGATTTGTCATTAATAATTCTGAAAATACAATGGTCAACTATGTGGACTCATATAAGTGCAAGCATATGTAATAGTATTTAACATGAGATGGTAAAATACATAGACATGGTACAGATCAAACATGACAATGGATGACAATTTAAAAATAAAAAATCCAGTTAAAAGTACAATTCTTAAGCTAATGCTCCTGTACTAAATCTCTATGAGCCCTGCCCTCATATTCTCCGTTACCACTTCATTAATATTGATATACTGATGAAAATGAAGATCATTTTCATTTTTCAATTAAAATTACAATCCTTCAAAGAAAGTTCAAGTATAAAATGTAATTGAGTTATACCCTCATGCAGGGGTGGATCTAGACATTTGATATTGGTGTGGCTAAAATTTAACATTTATAATCACAAAGAGGAATGTGGGGTGGGAGAACTTTTTTTTTTTAACTGCAAATATTATTAAGCAACACCAAACACAAGCCGTGAATGGAGGGCAAAAAAAAACATAGAGTTGTATACATGACGAATCAGTAGCGCTAAAACAAGACACGCCCAGGCTTAACCTACCAGACATTATAGGCCATTTCATAATGTAAAAATACAAGTATTGACGTCTCCACCTCGCCAACACACCACACACAATCATCAGAATCATTTGGCCCTATATAGCAAAAACATGGGAATATAACAAACAGACTATATCAAAAAGAAAAATATGAGTGAGATTCATTCAGACATTTGAACAAACACTTGATATACATTAAAATACACAACAAAAAACAATGCTTAATTTCATTATTTCACCCATATATCCCTATTTTCCCTCTTATAGGTTTGAGATTCATTCAGACATTTGAACAAACAGAAGATATACATGAAAATAAATAACAAAAAACATCGCTTAAATACATTATTTCACCGATAACAATAAATGTGCATATTCCTTTAATCTCAAAGAATTGAACTTAGAAGCTAGCTGGAAAATGAAGGAAATGGAAGCAAAGAATGAAACGTGGAGTTTCTTACAATGTTTATCGGCGGCGCTTCCTTCTTGCTACGACGACCACTGCGTTTTCCGGCGACCTGAGTTCGCGATTTGGTGATTCTGATCCACAATGGCAGTGCTTTGATGGACCTGCAGAGATGATGGGCTTTTCGAATAAAACAGAATTGGGCTTCGCATTACGATACCATCTTTTTTTAGAGCATTTCTTTTCTCGACCCCCCCAATGTCTTTTAGACCCCTAAAAAAATCATGACATAACTCTTAGAAGGCATTTTTATTTTAACATATTCCAGAGATAGATAACTCCTGTCCTTGAGGATATTTTTTAGAACAAAAAGATATTGATAGGTGAAAATATTGTCTCAACCGGATTATGATCCGAAATTTTTTAAAAATGGTTCGAATTATAAAATACGAATGAAAAATTCGAGGGTGTGAAAATAAATTCTTCCAAGTACTTTTCACTCATGAACCTTATCAAATACTCTTGCAAAATGCTCATATACCAAAATGCTAACAGCACAATCGAAAAGTTCATAAATTAAAGTCTAATTAGTGGAAAAATGGGACAATGCTGGTGAGTTGTTGAGTTCATAAATGACAACATTGCTATATAAGCATTGAATCTTTGGGAATTAAATCTTTACCGAAAGCAAAGGAAGAGAGTTGGAATGGATAGTGTCTTATTTAAACATAGGGATCCAATAAAGGGCAACCTAGTGCACTGAAGCTCCCGCATACGTAGGATTCGGGAAAGGGTCCCACTATTTGATGTATTGTACCCAACCTTACAAACATAGGGATACAATATGGAGTAAATTAGTTCTGTCTTCTAAATAATATCAAACATAAGACCACTTCAATCACACCATTAAATATAAGTGTTCGACATCTAAGAGATAGGGGTAAAAGAATGTAAACTGTACTATACTACTAGAAACCAATATAATTCAAAATTTTGTTAGTATGATTGCAACATTTGTACATGAGAGAAGGTGGTAGCCATGAAATAGTGTGAAAACTGAAAATTATTATACAAATACATCAAATTGATTAGCTAAGGAAAATCAGAAACAAGAACATGTGCATATCATTTGGAAAAAATCCCACAGCAGTGCTCATTAGACAATTCAATGCAAATGAGTCCATTTAAAAACTTAAATTTAAGTATAATACAACTTACAAGGGAATGTTATGACTTATGACTACTCTCAAGTCAATAACAATAATCCAATTTAAAAGATACTGGATATGCATCTATAACACTCATTATTTAAAATCAATAATAGTAACACAAACATTGGCCACATTTCATTGCTATGCTGACATGATCTTAATTTGAATTTAAACATTGGTCAGTTCAAACTATTTAGATTTGACAACAATGACACTCCAAAAACGCCATACTTGTAGTTTCTGGATCTATATGTTGGATTTAATCCAACTATAACAAAATTTACATACATATAATTTATAAAACACAATAACACAAGGCTGATTAATCATTTAAAGCTCATCTTTGAACTTGAAGATGAATGAAGTAGTGAAGACACAGAAAAACTTGTATTATTGCTTTTATTAAAACTTTGCATGGCTGATGCTGATGAAGAGGTTGCAAGAACTTTTGCTTCATTTGCAGGAGACCCTTTTAAAAGCACATCAAATTTTGCATATTCTTCTCTTTCATTCTTTATTTCTTTGAGCATTGCTGCTATATCTCTCATTGTTGGTCTTTCATCAGGAGATGAATTTACACACAATAAGGCTATTCCCAATGCTTGGATCATTTCTTCTATTTCTGATTCTGGTCTTGAAAGTAGGGTTGGATCAAGTACTTCAAGACCTCTTTTCTGTCTCACCCAATCAACAACGTGTAAACCGTCTGGTATGGTTGGATCAATTGGTTGCTTACCCGTCAAGACTTCTAACAAAACTACACCGTAGCTATAAACATCGCTCTTCTCTGTGATCTTCATCATATAGCCATATTCTGAGACAAATTTATAGTCAAATTTAACATGTTAAAACAAAATAGAGTTTACTTTTTATACAATGTCGAAGTAATAAGTTTGATACGGTCAGAAAATCGCAACCAATCATGTGTAGGACTTTAGAAGTAATTATGATTAAAGTCAAACATTTTAAGCATCTGAATCCTGATGATTATGATTGATTGAGTGAGAAATCTTTACACTGATGGTGTATATGAGATAAATCCAATAAAATATGATGAAAGATGGTGTATATGAAATCAATCATGTGCAGGGACACTAACCTGGAGCAATATAACCATAGGAACCGGCAACTGTATTGGAAGAACGACCGACATCACCATCATCAACAAGCTTAGCCAAGCCAAAATCAGCAATATAAGGTTCAAATTCAAGTCCAATCAAGATGTTATTGGCTTTGATATCTCTGTGGACTATAGGAGGAACACAGTCATGATGTAGATATGCTAGTCCTTCTGCAGAACCTAAGAGAATTCGGAATCTAAGTTCCCAATCAAGGGAGCTTCCAGTCCTCTCATGAAGTACACTGCTTAAACTTCCATTTGGCATATAATCAAAAATAAGCAATCTTGTTTTCTTGTTCCAACAACAACCTAAGAACCTGACAATGTTCTTATGACGGATCGATCCAAGTGCTTTGACCTCAGCTGAGAACGAGTCTCGAACTCCACTTTTATAATCCTTCAATGCTTCTCCTTCATCGGTTGTTATAGGCCACAGTTTCTTCACTGCAATGACTTCTCCATTATCCATTTCACCTCGATAAACAACACCGGAGCATCCCTTACCGATTATATTCCTATCAATCAAACATCTCAGTATTTGTTCCACTGAAAAGTTTAGCTTCTGGAATGGTATGAATTGCCATGGCCACGAGTCTCCTAATTCTGAATCATCGTCTCGAATGGTTCTTCTTGCTTTGATCACAGCAGTTATCCCCATAAGTAACATTACAACTGTTAAGGCAATCAGCAATCCAACAGTTAGCTTAATCCTTCGCGACTTCCTTATCTCATTCTTATTCAGCGCCATATCGGTTTTGCTTGAGTCCAATACAAAGCATGAATCCTGACCTGAAGTGCAAAGTCCTTGATTTCCAGTGAGGTCTTTCGATGTTAACTGCCTGAAAAGCTTGTTATCTGGAAGATAGCCGGTAAATTTGTTGTAAGAAACATTGAGCGAAACAAGGTTATCTAGCTCTGAAAGAGTTTGCAAATCTCCTTCTAACTGGTTATGTGAAAGGTCTAGTATGGAAAGCTTGTTAAGAGAAGATATCTGCAGAGGTATTGTTCCACTTAGTAAATTGCAACTAAGATTGAGAGCGATTTCTAGAGCTTCAATTTGGCCTAATTCGGCCGGTATGCTTCCAGTGAGCTGATTGCTACTAAGATCAATAAATTGGAGATTTGAACATAGGCTTAGTGATGCAGGAATTGGTCCAGAAAACAAGTTATTTCCAAAGATTAACTTACTTAATGAAACAAGACGACCTAAACTTGCCGGCAACGGACCTGAAAACTTGTTAAAAGATGCATCCAATACCTGAAGTGAAGATAATGATGACAAGGAATTAGGAAGTGAGCCTTCTAAGTTGTTAAAGCTGAAGTCTATCATTTGAAGTTGTATGCAGCTTCTTATTTCATCGGGAACCGGCCCTGAAAGACGGTTCCCAGAGAGATCTAAAAAGTTCAAATTCCTGAGATTTCCTATTGTCTTAGGAATGCTTCCAGTAATCCTATTGTTTCCAAGCCTCAACCTTATAAGAGATTTGCAGCTACCTATTTCTAATGGTATAGAACCTGATATATCATTTGAAATCAAAAGTAGTTTTGTGAGGTTTTGAAGCTGAAACAGTCCTGAAGGAATGCTACCAGTGAGTGAATTTCTAGACAAATCAAGTGCTTGAAGTTTACTACAGTTTCCTAAACTTGAAGGAATGCTTCCTTCAAGCTGATTCTGCCAAGCGAAAAACACCAAAAGATTTGACAACTTTCCAATCTCTGGTGGAATCAAACCTGATAGTTGATTTGTATCAACTTGCAACTGTTGAAGATTTTCAGCATTTGAAAGAGTTGCAGGAATGGAACCAGATACATTATTATCACTAATCATAAACTCTTCAAGCTCTAAAAGACTTCCTAAAGACAAAGGTATAGTTCCAGATAATGAATTCAAAGAGAGATCAATCTTTCTCAAACTTGAACAATTACCAATCTCATTTGGAATAGCACCAACAAGACCATTCTGCCACAAAAACAACTGTTCAAGCTTCTTCAACTTACCAATCTCTGAAGGAATAGAGCCTGATAAGCTATTTTCATACAGAAACAAATCAACAAGTTCAGAACAGTTACCTAACTCTTTAGGAATTTCACCAGATAGCATAGTTGTATAAATTGACAATGTTTGAAGCTTTTTAAGTCTACCAAAAGAAACAGGCAAAGAGCCTGAAATTCTTGTATCAGCAAGCCCTAAAACAGTCAAATTACTACATTCACCAATCTCTTCTGGAATCTTCCCAACTATATCTTTGTTTCCACCTGCTCTAAGAACTTCAAGTTTCGACAATTTTCCGATCGAATTCGGAATACTTCCACCTAACTGATTATCAAAAAGGTGAAGATTTTTGAGACTAATGCAATCACTTATCTCAAATGGAATTTTTCCAGTGAGTTGATTTGAATTCAAAGACAAGTTTACAAGATTCTCTAACTTTCCAATACTTGAAGGAATAGAACCAACAAGATTGTTGAAGCTAAGATCAATGACAGTGAGTGAAGAACAATCACCAATGTCAGAAGGAATGGTTCCAGTAAGGTTGGAATCAGAAATGACAAGTTTGTTAAGAAATGGAAATGAAGAGAGGTTGGAAGGTATAGGAAGTTGAAGAGTGATGGATTGTATATTGATTTCAGTTACAAAGGAGAGTGATGAGCATGTTATGGAGGTCCAGTTGCATGGATTAGGATCATTGATGTTCCAGTTAGAGAAAGATGAAGGTGGCTGTGATGATGAAGTATGAAGCCATGTGAAGAGAGTTGAGGCTTCATGGTTAGAAGAAGAGAAAGAGAAACCAAAAAGAAGGAGAATAATGATAGAAAAGAATGAAGAAGGAGAAGAAGAAGAGAAGGAGTTAAGCATTGAAAACAATGAAAACATTTGCCTCAAATTCCAAACTTTTCTTCTTGGGTTTGAGTCATTGGGTTTTGGTGCATTCTTTCATTTTTTCTCAATAGTAGTGAATGTGTATGTTTATGTGTGACTGTGAGTGAGTGCTTTCTTTGTTTGAACTCAAACTCAGAGTTGGAATTAGTTTAATCACTTTTTTCTAAAACAGATAAAAAAAGACCACTGTAACTTGGCTGAGAGTTAACTAAAATAAAATTTATTGCCTTGAGATTTGAAAAACCTGCACCACACCACCACACCTAAAGATGCTTCTTTCTGTCTAAGCAAATACATTAGTTTAATGAAACTTTGCCAGGTGCTGTTTCTTGCACCTAAGAGAGGTATCTTATTAATTTCTATATATAGCTTTTTGCTTTATAAATAAAAGTTAGATTAGGGAAAGTACACTCGATGAAATGCCGGTGAAAACCGTGTTGACATCATTGAAGATTTACACTAAAATTTACATATTGTCTACATGTTACAGAATTTCGGACTAAAACCAAAAACACATAACTAATGTGAAGGGAAAGTTTAACCATCTGTAACGACGACAATTTTTCTAGAACTTTGTTGTACTCATTGAAGATTTACAATTAAATTTACGTATTGTCTACATATTGCAAAATTTTGGATTAGAACCAAAACCACACAACTAATCTAAGGGAAAGGTTTAACCATCTGCGTCGACGGTGTGTGTATGTATGTATGTGTGTGTGTATATATATGTATGTATGTATATATAATTTTTGGGGTTTGTTTATTGTTGTGTTTAGTACTTTCCTTGGCCCCCCTATCAAATTTAATGTTTAAGAAAATTTTGTAGAGGAAAAGATTTTCTATTGCTATGTCATAAGATTTCGAGGTACTTTTTTCATAAAAGATATAAAGGTACTTGCAAATGGCATATATCACAAGTTCGATTTTATTATCTATATGGATTGAATCTGCTACTAGATGAGCATGCTTGGGAAAATAAGGTTACAAGTTTGCAAGTGATATTTCAAATATGTGTGAATGTACTGGTCATGTAAAATAAATTTGTGATCAGCAGAATTTCTATTTTGGTGTTTGTCATTTATTGTCACAGGAATTCAACTGTTGAGTATAGACTTTATAAATGCTAGTTTCTATACTTTTTAAATCCTTTCATGTAACAATTGTTTATCCTTAAAGGTTATAGCCCCTGGCTGAACTATACATAACCTCATCTATCCAATTATTTTGTAAGTCTTAGTTTATTACGTGAAAAATTCATAAATAGCTCTATTTTAAAAAAAAGTTAAATAAATTTTTCGTCTTTATAAATATAACAAATTTTGATTTTAGTCCCTGAAAAATTAAACTGAATGTTTTCATCCTCACAAAAAAAAATATTTTGTTTTTGGTCCTTAATTAATGGTCACTTTATGGTCATGTGAATGTCAAAATTATAACTCTTTTATGTTCAAATTGTATCCATTTTATATTTGTTTATTATGTTCAACCTTTATATATTCATATTATGTTCAAAAAATGTCAAAAACATGTCAAAATTATATCTATTAGGGACCAAAAATAAAACAAAATTTTTTGTGAAGATGAAAACATCTCATTTTATTTTTTAGGGACTAAAATCAAAATTTGGTATATTTATAGGAACGAAAAACTTATTTAACCTTGTATTTTATTTGAATGGACAAATGTATCTTTTAATTTTGTTAATTTTTCGAAACTCAATTCATTTTTTCTTGATCAATTACAAATGGAGAGAAGAAAAAGTGGAACTTTATCCACACCACGCATAACAAAAATACTATACTAATTATGAGATGTGAATACATAAATAAAAATTTATAACCATTTGATATTCAAGGATGCCCAGGATTCTCATCCGTAAATCACCATTAACATAATGCACAACAACATAACATGGTAATGTTAAAAAATAAAAATAAGGCTTAATTGCTATTTTCGTCCCTTAACTAATTTTTTGGTATCGCTTTGGTCCCATAATTAATAAAAAGTCCGTTTGAGTCCTTTAAATATGTCTCCGTTACATAAATTGGTCCCTTCCGTTAATTTTATTAAAAAACTGTTAGGGTTTGTAAAAGTCATCACCTTCATTCAACTTCTTCATCTTCTTCCTCATCCACCTTCATCAACCTTCATAAAAAAAAACCAGCAAAACAAAAAACTGAAGAAAAAAAAATCGAACCTTGAAATTGAAATTGGAAGAAAACAAATTGATTCTTAAGCATTGAAACAGAAAAGCTCTATTTTCTGGAGAGAGAAAAAAAACTCATTTTCAAATTCAATCTAAACCCTTCATCATCATCATCAATCCTTCACAAAAACACATTTTTTGCTCTAAACCCATCACCATTATTCCTTCAAAAACAAAATCCATTTTCGAAAGACGAACACAGATGAAGGAGAATTGGAACACGATTTCAGTACCCAATCAAAAGAGGAACACATGAATAAGAACTAGAATACGAAAAACTTGAAGATGATTTGCGATTTGCAGTTTCAACAACGCAAATCAACGATTTTGAGCATGATTTCCGATTTTCATTTGTTCAAGAGGAAGTGAAAACGAAT
>Ga0315914_1001241_pt1 | contig 37362 bp, 15 predicted proteins | sample MpolenodulesMG_FD_203920 | JGI IMG/M metagenome (GOLD analysis project Ga0315914, IMG submission 203920) | Medicago polymorpha root nodule microbial communities from Los Angeles, California, United States - elongated nodules | ecosystem: Host-associated > Plants > Roots > Nodule | place: USA...
GAAGATAAGTGGTTGACATTACCAGACATGAGTCACATTGTTGCAACTTGCTACAATAAAGTTGTAGTTAAGTTGCCAACTAATGAAATCGGTACTTCTAAGGCCTTTTTTTTTTTTTTTTGCAATCAGAGGTATTCCACCACTTAACCCAAATACCCACATCACATGGCTTGGCTTTTAATCCCCAAACATTTTGTTCATGGTTTTTTTTTCTTCGAAATGTGGTTGTCCAATATCTCCATTGTGTACAAAGTGGAAGATACACAAGAAAGAAGGGGTTGAGACGTTGAAAGATATTTTTATTTATAGACTAACATCATGGTTCCGAAACCTCATGGATATTGAAAAAGGAGAGAAACCACCAAAAAAAAAAAAATCAAATCAAGTCAATTCAATTTTGTGTCATAGCACCAACAATTTATGTTGATAATATTGCACTGCATTTTATATAAATATATGTCTCTGGTTAATCAACAATTCATTTGATCGTACCTTTCATTTAATTATATTCTAATCGTTGTTTTCGTATTTACTTCTGTCAAGTGAATCATGTCTCAGGATGGAAAAGTTGAAACTCACTTCTGATATGAAGCTTTCAAGAGGACGATTAAGATTTTTTAACCCCCACCGTCAAATTGGGTGGTTTGAATGCACAACTTAACAAATATTTTTCTCATCTTGGTGTAAACAAAATGTGTCTCATGTACTTGTACATGTACCACACGTAGATCTGGGGGAGCAGATGCATACGAAGACCATTGAAAAATTGTTTATCATATGTGATGCTTGGAGATAATGACGAGGTAGCATCCATGTTTTTCTGGATGGTTGAAAATCATAAGCTCTCTATCTTTGAGTTCATTCCAACTTCAAGTGCCCAAATTGTCAGTAGAGATTTGGCATCATGTTATGGACTTTTCAGTGGTTTGATGTAATGTTGGATAATATGTTGTCAAATTTTTCATATGTTGAATTATTGTTGAATTTGAATCATGTGTACTGTTATTGTAAAGTTGAATTTCTATAATGTTATTGAATTGTGAATGATTATGTAATGTTGTAGCTTATGAGTGAATTATTTTGTTCAATTTGTTGTACTACTTGTGGAATGGTGTTTTTGAGTTACAACTGTTAAATATTGTAGTGTCAACGACAAAGTGTCTGAAAGCAATTTTGGAAGCTAAAAGAGCAATTTTCACATTTTTAGTTTGGTAGCTTTTTTTATTCCTAATCCACGTGGGTTTGGGCTTTGACCCTCAACCTAAATTTCTTCTTCCAACAAAAGCAAAATTGCTCTAGGCATCTAGCAATTGTTCACAAGCACCTTAAACTTTTGAAAATACCTCCATTGATAGTTAACTATTGTTCTCTTGTGAATGATAATTAGGAACCATTTGCTACTTTTTAAATCGAATCCATGTTACTTGTTGGTTCAAATAAGTACGATTTTTTAGAGTGCTTAAACGTGTAACCAAAGGAATAAGTCCTTGTTTCAAATACCAACTTATGACTTTTTAGAGCGGTTAAACGTGTAGCCGATCAAAAAAGCCTTTGGGAACGGTTTTTCCACTACCGTTTTCCGCCGAATGGTTTGTAACTCCCAATGTGAGTATTTTCAAAAGTTTAATGTGCTTGTGAGCAATTGCTAGATGCCTAAAGAGCAATTTCCAAACAATAATTATTCTATTCTTGATTTTAAGGGGAACAACCATTGAATATTCAAAGTCTTCATCAAAATTATGGGTATTCTTTTTTTTTTTTGTGATGTCTGGGGTTCGAACCCCAGACCTTACATATATTATGCATTTGTCCTTACCAACTGAGTTAAACTCACGAGGACAAAATTATAGGTATTCATCAACAATACCTTAGTCATAAAAAATGGCAAAATTACTAAATCAAATTTTAAAACTATATAGAAGTTGTTTTATTGAGCAAGAAGATTTCAGTTACATGTAGGATCATTCATTGTGATTCCTTTATTCCTTTTTTTAGTGAACAACATCCCTTTATTACTTTCTATTATAACATTAACATAGGTAATTGGCTTAAGCAAATGGCCTTTGATTGTAGCAATCCAAGTTATCACCAGTACCCACTCCCAACATTTGACAATATCTTTTATAAAACCCAATCCGGTCTTCGACCCGAGGATCCTGACCGCGCCCACATTCAAGCCCACCGTTGATTATGTTGGTGATCACGCCATATCCAGGTACCCGCCCTGCTGAACTGTCAGCAGCAGATGGTGTCCATCTTCCAATAATCACATCATGGCTTGATGGCTTGTTTCCCTGCGGGGTCATCCAAAACCATAGGGCTGTCTTGAATGACACTAGTGAGTTTGAGGACACTAAATCCGGATTGTTTATCAAATCTTGGCTAATGGCATTACCGGCTGGACCATAATTGTAGTTGCTGTGATAAAGGATCAACATCCCATTAGTTCACTAAGCATTCATTGTTTTTCTGTTTAAACACTAATAAACACTCATATTTATAACCGAAAATCAATGTTAATTCATTATGTTAAGAAAAGTAAAATAACATGGTTTGATATTTAGATGGGGTATGGTTTGAATTTTGAACTGCTAGAGGGATGAAGGTGAAAGAAGCTTACTGAGTGAGTTGAATTGGTCCTCTGCCATAATATTTTTTACCAGCAGCACATGGCCAAGTTCCGGGTGTACAATAGACGCTCTGGGTATTCTGTTCGTTCACAAAGCAATATCCCCACGCGTATGGACCGTCTGGTGCAGTTGGCCACCCTCCTACATTCTCAAAAACATTTGACACATACTTGATGTTAAATTGTTACTAATTAATCACTCAACTTTATGACTGTGGTATATAAATATCCAAAATTCAAAATAAACATACCTGTAGTTAATTAACATATCCAATTATCTAACCAAAAAGTTAGAATATAAGAAATATACCTGTAGTTTCATGAGAAGTTTGAGCCAAGAAAGCGGCGAGCTCCCTCTTACGGGTGGTATCATCACCAGTAGTACCAAATCCGCTAAAAGATCTGGTAGCAGTTATGAAACTATCGTAGGTATAAAATCCATTTCCAGGACAACGTGGATCATTTCGATATTTAAGCATTTTATCAAACATGGAAGAAGAAATAATACTTCCAACACCACTACCACTAGGTGTTGGTGTTGTTGGTGTCGGTGTTGTTGGTGTCGGTGTTGAAGTAGTACACTGGCTCTGACAACCAGCTCCACAGTATGCTATAGTGTTGCCACAATAACCATATTGGCTGCAACATAGCCTATTTGCGCAAACAGCTCCATTAGCTTGTGTACCACATTGCTGAGCTTTGGATCCAAGAAAGAAAGGTAGTAAACATAGTATAAAGCAAGATAATTTTGTAGTACTTCCCATTTTTGAAGAGTACAGAGTTGCTTTGGTGTGTGACATGAATGAGCGAAGATGTTTATTTATATAGATCAGATATGATAGGATTAATTGTTTTTTACGTACTTATTTTCAAATTTGACAACTTTATGTCCCCTTGACTTTTTTTACACGATGAAGCTTCAAGTTTCAAATTACCTGCTAATTTGTGTGACTACAATAAGTAAAAGGTTTAGGATGCATTCGATTCATTAAAATGATGTATTAGACAAAACATTACAACACAAGATCAGAACAAAACACGATAAACTTTCATAATATTGAATAATTGTTTGTATTATACCATGTTTGATCGAAAAATGACTATTTGCATATTTTAGATGATTTGTATTTGAAACAAAAAGTTGTGTTGTGATTACCGAAAGACAAGAATTTTAAAATTGTTTTGTCTATGAAACAATTTTACAATCAAACATATAATAACTTTCCTCAAAAAATCAAACATATTATAACTAAAGTTGTCATGTTCAATCTTTTATTTTTTTAACAGATCAAACACAACCTCAATAACAGTTATTTCTTAGACCCAAATTAAGAATCCAATTTCCAATTACATGGTTAACTCGAAACGAGAAATAATTGGATAGTTACAACTTTAGAAAAAAAAATTATATAGACACAAAAAAAAATTATATATTTCTTTTTTCTTCTATTTTCTATTGCATGTGTATAAATGCGGTAAATCTTGTAACCACGCAAAACTTTCTTTCAACAACCGGATGGCTAAATTTATTTAATAGACCAAGTTGGGGTGAATGAGATTGTCCTTGACTAATTGAGATTGTCATTGCCTTAGTCTTGAGGCATTGGACACTTTGAAGAATTCAAACCAGTGGCGAACATAAAATATGATTAAATAGAATTAAAACTAGGTGAACACTATGGTATATATCATAGAATTTTGTTAAATATAAAAGGATTTTTATTTTTCTAACCATAGGATAAGGTGCAATAAATGTACCACTATCTTCAATATAAACTATTATATTGATTATTCTTTTCTTGAAAAATGATAATTTTCTGTATCCTATTAATCCTTTTATTTTTTATTTTTTACAACTTCATACTACAAAAATAAACTACCTCTAATAATAAATGCATGGAAAATTATCAATGGATCAAATGGAACAACATTTGTAACAAAAAAAATGGAAAGAGATTTCTTTATATATATAAGGGGGTCACGAAAACTTATTTGAATTTTTTTTAAGAAGGAAATTTATTTAGATAGAAGCCTGAAAAAAAGTTATCCTTGGATTAGTATATGAGATCGATATCAAGAATATTATGGTAGAATTTAGATAGTAAGATCAAATTTAACTCCAAAAATTTAGATAGCATGAACAAATTTTAGGATTAGCCATGATCGCTCTTTATTTTTGTAGTATGAAGTTATAAAAAATTAAAATGATTAATAGGATAGAGAAAATAATCATTTTTCAAGAAAAAAATAATCAATATGATAGTTTATGTTGAAGATATAGTGATACATTGCATCTTATCCTATGCAATGTTGTATAGGTTAGAAAAACACAATATAAACTTACGTTCATTCATATAATGATATAATTCATTTAAATTTTTAATTAATATTACCTAAAATTTGATTCAAATAATCATTTTTATAATTTTTTATTTTTTATTTCACACTAAATTATAATTAGTATTATTTTAAAGTTATTATTGTATTTTTATAGTCAAAATTATTAGTTTCCATTTTATTTAGTATCTTTTTAAAATAAATTAGATTTATTTCAATTTTTAATATTGATTTAAATAAATAAATTGATTGTATTGACAATTTAAATTAGAATTGGATTCGATTTAATTTGATTAATCTAGAAATTAGGATCAAAATGGTTACATCAAAACTTAATATTTCTTTTATAAATAGGTATAAATTATTTTTCTTATTGTAGTTTATGTAATTGTTTTAATAATATAAAGAAGTATTTGAAAAAGAAAGTTAATTTTTTTTGATTTTATAGAATGAATTTCAATTTAAAAAAAAAATCTAATTTAGCCGAGCCAAATCAACCTCATTCTTCATTGATTTGGGTTGATTCAAACTTCGTGAAAAAATATTATGTAAACGAAATCAAACAAAAATGACTATATTTTTAATTGGTTCATTTTTTAAAAATCAAAACAAATCAAGTCAAATCAAACCGACTATATATTTCACTTATATGATCATGCTAACAAATATCATAACATTATTTCTTTAAAAAAGTATTAAGATCATTGTTTAAAGAATTTAAATTATATGTTGGAGAAACAAAAATTAATTTTTTGTAGCATATAAGATATTTTTGAATTTGTCTTAAATAAATATTTTTTAAATATTTTTTTTTTTATAATTTTCGTTAGTAGATAATTAAATATATTAAATATCAAAATTGTTAATAAGCATATATATGAAGCAATCAACTCGATCACCGATTACGTCACAGAGTATACATAATTTGGCATTAACCTCTCTCCCATGCATGAACGGCTGAAGTTGAAAATATTTCCAGTTCCCAATCCTACGGGTAACGGCATTGGTTAGTATATCTTTGACTGGTTTATTCTAATGTACTATATGTTGAATGAATGGTGCACAAGTAAATAGTAAGCCTTAGATTGATCTACCCACACCTAAATATGATAGTATGACATACCAACCATTCACAATTTTTTCTTCTTTCCTTCATTCCTTTCACTTGTACTCTTTCTTTCTTTTCTTGTATGAGCTTTCACTTATCCATTTGTTGGTTATGTTCTTTCCAATCTTTTTTTTAAAAGAAGCCAAAAAAACACATTAATAAATGAGGAGATCCAATTAAGCTAACAACAAAGTTGAGAATACAGCAAACAAAAGACTATAAACAACAAAAACACTACGAAACGACATTAAAATCTGAAAAAAGCTTAAGAAAACAAACAACTTACTCCACCAAACATGATAATCATATACAACATTAGGTCTATGAGCCTTCAGCCAACACCGACTATGTGTTGTGAAACATTTAAAGGTTGCGTTCTTTTCAAATAACATAAATCCACGTCAACCAGATTACTTAAAAATTGTGACAATTGAAACATAGTTTCCTAATACCAAAACCCATCCATCAAAGCTATAGTTTTAGAATTCTGCTCTTCTCCCAACACGTTTTGCTCATTACCAACCAAATTTCCCAAAAAGCCCCTGGCGTGAGTTAATTCACGCGTGTGTTAATTGTGTATGACTTAACTCAAATTGCGTGAGTTAAGTCACGCATGTGTTAACCTTAGCGTGACTTAACTCACGCAGAGATTAACACATGCGTGAGTTAACTCACGTTGTGTCTGTGCAAAATTGCGGAACAGGCATAAACTCATTTTCCCTAATTTTCTTCATTCCTTCATTCATACATCCATTCAGTCAATTGCATCCATTTTTTCATCATTCATTCAAGCATTCATTCAATCAAGCATTCACTCATAATTAAAATAAGAAGAATAAAGGATTAAAATAACGCTAAATGTCATAAAAACGCAAAGAGCAAGTGTAAATATATTACATCCATACCCGACAAAATTTCATAAAAATACTCAAAATATACAAAACTCATAAAATAAGACCCTGCTGCTCTTGTGGAGTATGACTCCTACTCCTCCTCCGCGGAGCCCGCACCTCCTCCAGCACGCGATACTACTGCCGGATGCTCTACATAACGCCGGCAACATGATTTGAATACACATCAATAATCTCCGTCATAGCGTTGTCCACTATGCCTCTAACATTGTGGATGATCTGTAATGGGTCGGGAAGATGTTTGGCCCACTGCTACTCATCAATAACCTCCTTCTAGAGAGGGAAAGGAACTATGTAGTCAGGAACGGCCGCAGGGGCGATCATAAGAGGATGGGATACTTTGTAGAACCATTTCATGTACCCCTTTGAGTGCCTCCACCCCTCGTCCTCCGGGACCGGATCACCCCTCTTTTGCTGGCTAAGGACATGGACAACAAACTCCATGAAGGCCGTAACCACCTCCTCTGGTTCAAGAGACCCAATCGTCGCAGCAGGTCTGGGAACGGTCTGGACATAGCCGTACTGTCTCAGAACCTGCTCCGGCAAGTGACACACCATTTTGGCTTTGCCGGCCACGATCCATCCAGAGTAACATCATACTTCATGAAAAGGCGTTAGGTCTCATTGAGTCTCGTATGGCCTCCAAATGATATGAGCATGCTCCATCGAATCAATTGTGGTTCTGAAGTGTCCATGATCAGTAAAGCCTCTGGGTGGTTTCCATCTACCCACAAGCGGGTGTGCACACACATAATCTGGATCAGGTCTCCTCGAAACGAGCTGCCTGAAGTGCACCAAAACCCATCCCTGCAAACACAAACAGACAAATTTATATCAGCACAAGTATCATACAAACAACTATACATTTACGATTCACTAAAAAAATAAGAAAAAAATATATTACCACAAGTAAGGTCATGTAACCACCAACGGCGCTAACAACTGAGTCAGAGGTAGAGAAAGCTGCTCATATGGGAAAGCAAGTCTCATCCCGCCCCATGACCAGTCGCCTAACAAGTCCAAATCTTGAATCGCAAGCAGCCATAGCAGATTATAGGTTTTAATCTTCTTGCTGGCAAAAAGGGTGTAGCTAAGGATGAGCAACAAAAACGCCTTAATGCAGGCGGTCCTAACAACACTTTGCTCCACCTCCTCCTCCTATGTGTTAGGCTCCACCAGCTGATTACACCTATTCAACAATGATTCTTTATGCCTCTTCATATTAGTGTAGCTGACATGAGCACCACAATGTTTTACCATCTCATCTATCGCGTCCTCCTCTGCAAAAAAATGGCTCATCCTGCATCAGTTGTATGCCCCGCTCATGAGATAACTCCTCCTCCTCCTCAATGAGCCTCCCAATGATGGGGATACCTAGAAGACACGCCACATCGTCTAGTGTGACGGTCATCTCCCTAACAGGAAAAAGGAAGCTGTTGGGGTCCTCATGCCATCTCTCAGATAAGACACAAACGAGCTCGTGAGAGATGTTGTCGTACCTAGTCTTAAGGAGGGGGTAAGACCGGAATCATTCACCGGGTCCTAGAACCAGTCATTTTCTTCTCCCGACAACGAAACTGTCAAGTTACTAAGTTTAAGTTTCTTCCCGTGCGAGACACCGGTCATCTAATGCGACTTTTGAAATTGAAATACAGAAAAGAAAAAAAACAACACCATTAAAAAAAAATATTAAGTAAAATAAAAATGAAATTTCTAACATAAACATGAATTCAGTAAAATAATCATTAAAATAAGTAAATTTTAATATTGTAACATAAACATTAAATAAGGAAAATAATAAGGTACATATCATTAAATAAAATAAAGCAATTACACTTACTTCGACATCGACCCATAGCCTGCATGCCGCGTGTTTACTGAAGTTCGGTAAAAGCAACAGCTCATAAGGACCCTCAGAAAAGCCCTTTGGTCTGGCCTCAAACTCCATAGTTGGCTCCCCCTACGCCTCAGCCTCCTGTTGATGAGCCTCACCCTCCTCCTGGTGAGGCTGCTCATACTGAGCCTCAACATACTGAGGCTGATACGCCTCATACTGATGTTGATGCTGATACTGCGTTGGGTCCACTATCTAGGACGCACCCGCCTGTGACGATGTTCCCTCCGCATCATTAGCCCTACCAAACCTCATGCCCCCACCTCTCCGTCGACCAGTCGTAGGAGGGCGTTGTGCCACCTTTTCTCTCTGTGCACTCCCTGTAGCCGACTCCCTATCTCCCCTCATTCTGTCAGGCCTCTAAGACATATCTCTACAACATATCAAAAAGCAAAACATCAATGTTTTTTTTTTCATACAGACATTGTTTCATTTCTAACTATTCAACAACAATAGTTAAATTTTGGCATCGCTGTCAAACTAACTATAATCAACATTAACAAACCAATTTCTAACTAATTTCATCATTAACAATCTAATAAACAAACAAATTTTCATTTAGACATTTTATCAAACACATAGAGTCTAACTTTCAATCAACTTAAAATCAAACAATTTCAAAATCCTAAACTACCACATTGCACTCTAAACAACATCTAAACTACAATTCCTAACTTAATTCATCACTAACAATCCTAAAAACTAACATGCAAGCCAAATTTCTAAAAACATAAAAATGTCAAATTTCTTCAAAAAATAAAAAATTTCAACCAAAAAAAGCAATGCAATAGGATAAACAACACTTGTTGATTTGTGTGCTTTGATGTTGATTTCATTGAGTTTGCTGTAAATCGCACTTGGTGGGAGAAAAATCGCACTTGGTGATGTTTTTAAAATGTTTTGCAAATGTGGGTTATGTTTCTGTTTTGCTATGATATAACACTAAAGTCACGCTGGATTATAAGATGTGTGAGTTTTCAGTTGGGAACGAATGAATTTTGTTGGGAGAAGAGCTGAATTCATAGTTTTATCCACCACATAATCATCCAAAGTCCGGAGGAAACAAATCCAACAAAAATACTCTTTGTAGCTCAAACATGTTTCATACTTGTTGGAACATTGGTGCGAAGTTTGAAGAAAATTGGAAGGTTAAAAGATTAAACATCAAGTAATAAACTTTAAGCTAATATGGTGTGAATTACAAAATTTGAATATGGGGGGCCCACATAAAATAGAACACATCTATTAGTAGTGTTTAAATTGTGGTGTTTAATTTTAAATACCTAATAATGATAAAATAATAATAATAATAATAATAATAATAATAATAATAATAATAATAATAATAATAATAATAATAATAATAATAATAATAATAATAATAATAATAATAATTTTTATTATTATTATTATTATTTATTCATTCATATCACTTCCCATTATTTTATATTGTGTTGGTTTGATAAGTTTGAGAATCCAAGTGAGTTTTCTATCTTTCATCCATTCATATGAAATTAGTTTGTTTCCTCCACTTTTATGGGTTTGATATCATCCACAAAAGTTGTTGAACTAATAAGTTTGCTTTTGATCATATCCACTAAAGTAACCGTTGTCGTAATTTTAGCTAAACCAATTACAAAATCTGTATATAATAGAGGATTCCACTTAGTTAAAAAAACACGCCAAAGAGTTTTATTGATTTGATAGGAACTCTTTCTCTCTTTTCCCTCTTTCTGCTCGACGCACTTCTGAGACCTTAATCCCTTTTTAGGTATAATGTCCCTTCAGAATTAAGAATGGTCTTAAGAGCATAGTCCATTCGATAATCTACGTCCCTTTAGAATAAAGAGTAATTTTAAGATCATAGTTCCTTTTTATGAATAATAATGTCCATTTAGAATTAAGAATGATCTTAAGAGTGTATGTATATAATCTGCTATTACATGGCCATAATCTAACTTTTTTTATAAGGACTAAAATCGGATTTGCGCAATATTACAAGGACCAAAAGTAGTATTAAACACATTAACAACATAAAGGGGGTTTCATAAGGCATTAGACAAACAATAAAATAAATGACCCAGTGTGTGTATGTACAACTAATAAACAAGTAACGAGTGAGTGCAAGCTCAAGAAACAAACACATGGATAGAATCATTCCTCCATAAATAAATAGTAGATCACAGAAGTAAGTTGTGGAATATATATATATATATATGTGTGGCTCAAAGTTCTCACTGGTCATGATTTGGTGAAGATTGTGCTAACCATTTCGATCTTTCCTTTTTCATCCCTTTACATTTTTAATCAGAGTAATTGAAAGCAAATAATTCCACTCAAGATGGAACATTTTGTGTTGGCATTAAAATCAATCACAAACGCCATTCGTAAACTGAAAATTTTGATTAAACAAAACAATAACAATTAACACCCAACATGGTGCTTCAAAACTGAAAAACTTGAGTCAACGTTGTTTAGGAAATTAAATAGCAAAAATAATTCTAAATTGAACAATAAAGAACATGGGTAGGCAGCGCTCCTTTAACTTCAGTAGCTTGTTGCTTTGTGTCTACGTTTCTTTGGTTTGGTTGTATCTTGCTGGCCATCCATTTTCTTGTTCTCCTTCACCATGATCTTGTAATTGGTAACTTGACAACTGTGACGAGCCTCTGCACAAATGTTGTAGGTTGAGAACTCATCTCTGTAATTCAAAATTGTTATCCCGCTTCTAAAATCCATCCTTGCAATTGTAGTTGATAAGAATGGCCTCCCTAGTGGTAGCTCATCATCCTTCTCATCTTCCATCTCTATGATAACGAAATTCGTAGGAAACTTAAATCGGTCCACTTGTAGCATTTAAGAGAAGAAAACTGGGCTTTTTCCACTGATCTAGCTTGAAAAACAAGCAAACATCAACTTATGCCCGCATGCCATTTTCATGGGGTGCATGAGGCAGTAGCATTTGTTGTCTCATGTGTAGAGGCAAATAGGCTAAGCGCAGGGGCATTTCTAGCAGCCTATCCTTTTCGAATTATGTAGTTTTCGTCCCTTTTTCACGCTTTCTTCCGTCTTGCAATGCCTTGGAACTCGAAATAATTTTTTTCACTTTGTATTGTCTTCAAATACCTTAGAAGAACCATTGATCTTCAATCTTCATATCCTCAATGTCTTGTTTTGTCGATTTACATGATTTCTCACTAAAAAGACTCAAAACACCTATGGAGTTGCATGATTTATGATAAAACTAAATTACAACGACTCAAATGAAAATAATACAGTTTGTTTCTCAAATCATTGACAACTCCTCTAAATTACATTTTATTTTCCTTCAAATGTAGATAAAATAACTAAAAATATAGCCTAAAATATCATATGATACTCCGTCATCAATATTGTCACAAAAACAACGTCTTCCAGCCAATATCAATTGAGGCTTAGGCGAAGGAGTTACAAAGGAGTTTTAGAGTGTGGCAGTCAATAGTTAGGGTCTTATTTTCATGTTTTGACGTTTTCTTGTATATTGATGTAGTCATGTTTTGGCAATGAACATGTACGGTTTAGCGAAATGATTTTATTGAAATGTTTTTCATGTTTTGGTACTTAAAACAAATTGTTGGTTTATTGGAATGATTTTATTTTCATGTTTTAACATAATGGTTTATCGGAATGTTTTTTTATGGATCATTTTGAACACAAATATAAGCATGTCTAAGACAAAGTCATCAAGTCACTTAAACACAAAACATGTTATATGAATCCTACCATTTTTAATTTTGTCAAACATGTTCAAGTCCATCGAATTTATCTTCCGATTGAATCGGAAACCATGATGTACCATAAATTTGATACACATCGGAACCTAACTTATGATCCATATTTTTCCTATTTATATATGGAACAAAAGTTATCTTTCTTTTTTTTTAGTATAGTAGTCTAATGGATGAAGCTCGCACAATTAAATATGGAGAAGTGGGGTGTTCGGAGTTCGAACTCCGGTCCCTGCATAAATTATGCAATGTCTCTACTAATTGAGTTAAACTCACGGGGACGAAACAAAAGTTATCTTCTGAAGGGATCAGTTTATAACTTTTGATCATCTAAAATAAGTGTATTTTGAGCGGCTGTGAGCAATTAAAGGGGTCTAAAAAGGAATTTCCTTGTTCTCTTTGTCTTGCAAAGTAGATTAGCTGCAAAATATAAAGCCCATAGAATGGACCTAGCCCAGAGGTATTTGTGTGAAATTTTTACGGAAATTATTCTTCTCACTTCTCAAATTACTCTTCTTTTTTTTTTTACAAAAGCTTTTGAATATTTTTAAAATATACTTCTAAACTTTTAGTCATAAAAGATGATACAAATAGTATTTATTTAAACTTTATAGAAGCAGTTTTATTTAGCAAGAAGATTCCAGTTACATGTAAGATCACTCATTGTGATTTGTGATCCCTTTATTACCATACTTTATAACATTAACATAGGTAACTCGCTTATGCAAATGACCTTTGGTTGTTGCAATCCAAGTTATCACCAGGGCTTACTCCCAATATTTGGCAATACCTTCTATAAAACCCGATCCGATCATCAACTCGAGCATCTTGTCCGTGCCCGCATTCGAGCCCACCGTTGATTATGTTGGTGATCACACCGTATCCAGGGACCCGTCCAGCTGACCTGTCCGCACCCGATGGCGTCCATCTTCCAATAATCACATCATGGCTTGATGGCTTGTTTGCTTGAGGGGTCATCCAAAACCATATGGCTGTCTTGAATGATACAGTTGGGTTTGTGGACACTAAATCCGGATTGTTTATCAAATCTTGATTGATGGCTTTTCCCGCTTGACCATAATTGTAGTCGCTGTAAAGGGTCAATATATCCCATTAGTACACTAAAACGTTTATTTATTTTCTTGGTGAAGCACTAGTAAACACTCATATACTCCACTAAAATTGGAATTTAAATAGTCACAATACTTGGTCAAATATTTTTTTTGACAAAGCAATACATATACTTACTCTAGTATAGAAAATAGCTAATCCTAGAGTAAACTCTAAATAATGATGCATTTTTACATATTTTCAACAAGTGATAATCTATTTTGTTTCTGAAATTAGTACATGCATAGACAATTTAGTCTCTAAAACTAACCATATTTTAAAGTAATTACAAAAATAAAAAAATATTCGATCATATAAGTTCTTTTAAGTCAGTTAATTTAATCCTTAAAATTGTCTAAAGTAAACTGATGATATATTTTAAATTTTAAAAATCATTCTTCATTAATTTTTGTTCCAAATTGTGTCATTCTACAATTTTTAAAAGGACAAAAAAAGACTCCCTTAATCTATAGTTCAAAAAAGAGGTAAGTAAAGTTTCATTGTAAAACGGTTTCATCGAATTTTTTGATTGATAATAACATGGTTTGATTTTTAGAGGGGTGGTTTGAAATGCTAGACAAGGAAGCTTACTGAGTGAGCTGAATCGGCCCTCTGCCATAGTATCTTTGTTCCTGGGCATTGCGTTCATTGACAAAGCAATATCCCCATGCATATGGACCGTCTGGTGCACTTGACCACCCTCCTGCATGTTCAAAAACATTTGTCAAATAATTGATCTTAAATTAATTATGAATTAATTTCATGCACTTGGGATTTGCCTCACAAACAAGATCACTTGTGACTTGTGAGTTGTGACTTCTTGCAAGAAATTAAAAGTATGTACAGTGCCATATAAATATCTGATTATTTAAACCATTGTGGTGTCATGGACCTCACACATTAATAACAAAATTCTAACTCATTGTAACTACGTATGATAATTTTATTTTGAAAAAATAAAATAAAATATATAAAAATAAATAAGAGATCAAGAGAATAACTCTATTTATAAAAGTCCGGTATATTACATCACTTTAGAGACTATTAAGTCTCTAAAGAGATTTTGTCAAAAAAAAAAAAAAAGTCTCTAAAGAGATTTCTTAAAAAAATAAAAATCTCTAAAGAGATCTTAAATCACTTATGGATCTTGAACATTTTTGTTTTAAGGATTATTGAGCTTAAACATGTTGACCAAATGAAAATATTATCTTGATCTCTTATTTATTTATTAAAACTAAGGGGTTAATTCAATCACAGGAAATGGTGGATTGCCTTCACAGTTAGTGAAGTGAATACATTTTTTTTTAGGGAAGTGAAGAGTGAATAGATATTAGGTCGCAAAATAAATCCTACGATCTATCCTACGATAATTCTTGATCAGGTCATTTTTTTTTCTTTCTTTGAACCGAGAAGGTTAAAATATTTTAGAAGTCTATTTAAATAAAAATGTGAGACAATATATCATAAAAATAATTTGTTTGACTTATCAAGCCGACTTATTTAAATAAATACGAGTAATAATTTTTATTACTATTATTATAATTTGAAAAATGTTAACGAGTGTCTCTGGGCACTCTTAACAAATCGTACAAGATACTAATACCTTGTGAAAAATATGCTCTTATCTGTGTGACTGAAAATAAAACTTCGTTTTGGTGGGAGCAGTTAAGTTTAATTGTTCTAATGTTTTCTAATTTGGTTTTTATTTATGGTCTTTTCGTTTATAATTATTTTTCTATTTATTGTCAAGCGTTTAGTGCTTTTGTTTTAGATCAATATTTTCTCAAAATTATCAAATTATAATGAGTTATTTTTATGTTTGATTGGAAGCGTTAAACAAAATCAATTATAATAATTTAATAAATGATTTTGCATCTTAAAAATTTGAAAAAGTTAAATTTAATCAAATATGTATTTATTTTACCAAATTTTTTTAAGAACCAAAATATCATTATTAACATCAAAATGTCTCATCTTAACATTTGTCTTAGGCCTCAATATGTAAGAAAATACTTGCGTGACTTTGAAATTTAGTAATTTTGGTGACTTTATTATTTTTTAATGAAAGAAACTAATAGATGAATGATTAAACTATATTATTTTAATCAATATGTATTCATTAGGCCTTGTAATAGACATTAAATAAAAGCAACATGTCATATCATACTTTTTAAAAATAATAAGATTAAAGCCTAAAAATAAGTCTTTGATAAATTAAAGATAGTCATGCATGGTTAAACCATGGAATACTCTTATTCAAAGTTGACATAACCAATTATCTAAACAAAAAATAGATGAGGAATATACCGGTGGTTTCATGAGAAGTTTGAGCCAAGAAAGCAGCAAGCTCCCTCTTACGGGTGGTATCATCACCCGTAGTACCAAATCCATTAAAAGATCTAGCAGCAGCAATGAAACTATCATAGGTATAAAATCCATGCCCAGGACATCGTGCATCATTTCGATATTTAAGCATTTGATCAAACAGAAAAGAAGGTACAAGCCTTCCAACATCTCCACCACCACCAGTACTAGGTGTTGGTCTCGATGGTGTCGGTGTTGAAGAAGGTTTACAGTGGCTCTGACAACCGGCTCCACAATATTGATCAGTGTTGCCACACCAACCAAATTTGCTACAACATAGCCCATTTGGGCAAACAGCTCTATTAGCTTGTCTACCACATTGCTCTGCTTTGGATCCAAGAAAGAGAGGTACTAAACATAGTATCAAGCAAGATAATTTTGTACTTGCCATTAGTGAAGAGTGTTGATTCTGTTTGGTGTGTGACATGATGAATTAAGGAAGATGCCTATTTATAGATGAGCATTGATGGGTTTAATTATTTTTTATGTACTTATTTTCAAAATTGGCTGCTTTCTGCGCACTAGACTTATGGTGTCCAAATTTTCTGCGCACTATAAGTGTCAAAAAACCTACTAAGTGTGACTATACGAGAAATATTTCCAACACTTCAAGAATCTAAACTACTTACAATCATAAACGAGAACAATATATATCATTTAATTATTTCTCCTTATTGTCCTTGTCGTGGTGTTGAACACTTTGATGAATTCAAACCACAAATTTTATCCTAATGTGGCGAACATAAAATATGCTTCCACAGGATAAAAAATGGTTAAACATTACGATATTCTAGAATTTTGTTGAAAGGGTACCTAATATATTTTCTAAAAAATTAGAGATGATATAGTATTGCCCTATCTTGTGGATGTGTCTATGAATATAACTAGATATGGCAACACAACCTGCCCCGCCAGACCCAGCCGCCCTCGCTTCGAATTTAACGGGAAAAAACCGATTCAACTGGGTGCGGGTGTGGGGGAAATTTGGATTTTTTCTACGGGGGATGCTTACACCCGCCCTGCACCCGCTTTTTGAAAGAATAAATGTTAATTTAACAACTAATTTTTAACATTTTTTATAAAAAAAACTAATTACTAACATTTTCTATAAAAATAAAGTTATTATCTGTAATCCTTTTTTTTTTTCATTTCACACTAAATTATTAGCAGCATTACCAGAATTCCTCAAAATATTGACAGATTTTAAATTGTATTACTGGCGGATTTAGACCCTCAGTAATTATCAGTGGTCTAGTGTTGGAATATTTTATTATTTAATTATATTTCAATATCATTATGTGCACAAATATCATAATAATAATTATATTAGTTATTTATCAATTGGGAGCCTTAATTGATTAGTGATCAATTTAAGTAATAAAGTTGTTAGATTTCTATTTGGATAATTAATTAAATATTTAATTAATTGATATGGACTCAATGAATGGATGTCCGGATGACCCGTTAACGGAATAATGGGAAATCCTAATGGTCATTCAATATAAAATACCGGTTGAGGAAGAACTATATCAGCCACGCTAATCTTCTTTTTTGTTTCATTGTTTCATATCACCTCTATGTGTTATTGTTGCTGTTGAGAGGGCTCCATGAAAGCTCTTTCGAGGTCGAGGTATTTCTAATACATAATTCTTAATCTCCTTGATAAATCAAACATGTCGTAGATCCGATCATAATTCAATGTTTTGTTTGCTTCCGCTATTAATTCATAATTATTAAACATGTTTTATGAAATCTATTTTCATTAAGACCTAGATATCTAACAAGTGATATCAGAGCGGTGATTTAATTGAGATTTTTTAAGTTCCTCAATTTGTTTCTATGGTATGAACCATAAATTATATAATTTAGGAGTATTTTCTTTTAATCTGTTTGCTGCACATGTATGATATTGTGCAATGTATTGCACGTAAGGATTCATTGTTTTCTTTGCCATGCATAATTTGATAATTCTTGTCTCCGGTAAAATTATGTTGCGTGTATATATGACCATGAAAGTTTGATACAAGGTTTTGGTTTTGATTTCTTCTTGCCGATGAAATCTACTATTTTATTGTATTTTTTTATTTTGAATCCGTATTATGGGTGCAAGTTTGATTTTCATGTTATATCAGTTTAAATCACTTTATGCTCCCTTGAGTAATTTTCGTTCAGATGGTTTCGATTTGTGCCTAAACTATTTCGAATATATAAGATGTTTCTCTTTTGGAAATCTTTATGCAAATTGAATTTGGCGTACCTTATATAGCTCACTTGAAAGCATGATAAATTGTTTATTGCTTTGCCTTCTCTCTCGCCGGTGTGAAGAATATTTGAAAATAACGATGTGAGCGTTAATTTGGGATCAGGTGTTTTCACGATACGTTTTTGTGTTGGTGTGTATCTTTTGACATGTATTTATTGTTTTGTTGAAATTTAACAACAATTGAGTGACAGAAAATGCAAAGGCAACAATATTTCTATTTTCTAATCCAGGTGCTTCTTGGTTTTGTGCTTGTGTACATGTGATAATATTGGCACCGATAATTTTCATTTTGTTGAAATCTTTAGTTTTGATTAAACTGAAAACACTGCATAAAGATTTGGATATGGATTGAATTTAAATTTCATTCGAGTGCCTTTCAAATCTTCAAATCAAATATATAGGTTTAACTTATCTAAAGGTTGCTGTATTGTTATACTTCTCTAGTAATAGCAAATGCAAATGTGTGGCTAACAAATAAGTATTCAGATATTTTGATTTGTTTTGAAATTGAAATTAATTCACAAATTTTGTACTTCAATATTATTTTGAGAAATAGACAATTAAAGAATTAATATATATTTAATTATCATATATTATATATAGAAATTTGATGTGTCTTTGAATAGTGTTTAACAACACATCTCAAAATATTATGAAAGAATTTTGCAGTACATATTTGATTCTTCTAACACATCTCAAAATATTATGAAAGAATTTTGCAGTACATATTTGATTCTTCTAACTTTGGAAAATATGGAGTCTAGAGCTGTTTGTTTAATTTTTTAAGCATATAAAGATTTGTTTTCTTTATGTTTGAAAATAATTGGTTCTAGAATTATTTGTTCCTTTATTTAAAGAATCATTAAATGTATATGTGAATCAAATGTGGCATGAATATTTTTGGCGTATAAGATTCAATTTTCTTTTGACTTAAAATTGAATATTTAGTTTATAGCATGATTGTGATGTTTGAGTTTATTGTTATTAAGTTTCTACAAGAACAATTTTTCTTTTCCTCATCAATCATGCATTTTGGACATATTTTATGTTATTTATGTTGTTGCTTTTATGTGATGTATGTAAACGTATTGTCATACATACATTGGTGTGATTTATGACTTGCATCTTCTTTCAAATTCGTGAGTTTGTCTTCACACTTAAGTATTGTCATACACACATTGGTGTGATTTGTGACTTTCATCTTCTTTCAAATTCGTGAATTTGTCTTCACACTTAAGGGTTGTTGAGTGACCTTATGGTTAGTTAGCAATATAATGGACTAATTCAGCCTACATTATGTCAGTAGTGCCTTGTGAATTCAAGACCATTCACATTTAATTTGCTGCAAAATGTCTAGTAATTGTGGTTGTTTTGGTTGAAACAACATGTTACCAAAGTAACCTCTGTTGTGTAGATTTGATTCAACTGAACTTACAAAAGACGTAGTATGAAATTATCCATGTGAGTTGTTGGCGGCCTCAAGGAAGGAACAACTTGACTGGATAGTTACATACATATGATAGTAATGTATGGTGATTATAAAGTAATTTTCCATGTGAATAATAGGATACCTGAATGTGATTATTATTTGACAGGACTTATCACCTCATTTAATATATATTAAGATTATCTAGTAATTACAGTTGAGTCGGTTGAAACAATAATGTTGCCCAAGTAACCTCTGTTGCGTAGATTCGTCTCAACTGAAGTTACAAAAGATGTAGTGTGCAATTATTTATGCGAGTTGTTGTCGGCCCCAAGGAAGGCACAACTTGGCCGGATAGTTACATACCTGTAATGGTAAATATGTGGTGATTATAACGTAATTATCCATGTGGATAATACGATGCCCAAATGTGACTATTATTTGACAGAACTTATCACCAATGTTTGATCATTACATTGAGAGTACCACTTGCAGTTAATTCTTAGCAATCCAAAGATTGTGTTTTAATGGTGCGCTTGATATCTTTTTAAGGTGTTTTATTTACAAATAAATAAGCACATTTCTTTAATATTTTACTGACATGTGTGATGATGTTGTGTTAGTGTAAACTTATTTAAATATTTAAGAGTTTACATTCACATATATTATGATAAACGTATGACAATTATAAGAATTTATTCATTGTCAAAGTAAATTGTCATTGTTTGATCATTGCTGTAAAATACCCTTAGCAATTGATATTATTGTTTAAAGACTTGATATTGATGGTGCACTAGGTATTTTGGTGAGTATTTTTGCTACTCTTGTTCTCTTTAAGTTAATATAGTTTAATGTATATGTTAACTTAAGTTAAATTTTTAACTCTTAAAAGCTTTAACTTTTAGCAACTAAAGAATAATATTAATATTGTTATTGGATCTAGACCTTAGATAAGGGTGGTGAAACTCATATTCTCTCACAAATTCAACACCTAATGTGAGAATCAAGTTTGATAAGTGAGTATACAACAAATCTCATAGGTCACGTGAGATCATAAAGCTAAAATATCATATGTATTAGAGGTGTTATTTAAGATGACAAAATTTTTGTCATATTTTCTTTCCTTAAACTAAAGTGCTTTTACAACAATATAGAGAACGGCAAACTCTCATTGGAGAGTGGGTATTTCATTAAGGTTATTAGGCAAAGAAAATATTAGGAGCACATTATGTAAACATTTAATCTTGCTAAGACACTATAATTTCGACTATCATATGACTTGTTCAAAAATTCAGTAATTTCGACTATCATATGACTTGTTCGAGAATTCAGTATTTAGTGTTCTATTTGCACAATTAAGTTTATAACTATTCCAGTTAGAAATGACTATTTAAATGATCAATTCATAAAGTGTGCAAATAAGGAAAAGTTGAAGCAAGAGAAAATAAAATAGTGCTCATTCGAAAAATACCTCAAAAGATAAGGGCTAATTAAGAAAAGTAATTTTGACTAACTTATGTCTAATGTTATTGAAAGATATATCAATTTAGAATGGACAAAGTCGATAAAGATTGCTTTATTCATTTTTGAACTGGTTTCTTAGATTGTATTTGTTGGATTATTTTTGTATTTAAAAGGCTATTTGGTGAATCATTACTTGAATTTTTTTTTTTGTTTTAATTTCACTTTGAATGAATTAAGATATTTTAAGTTTTTTATTTTATGATGATTCAATGTGTCTTTTAAGTTCAATTATTAGAGTCAATTCAGTTATGACTTGTGACATTCTATATTGTTTAAGGGTTTGAATATTATAAGTTTTCGTCCCACAAATTAAGAAAATTTTGAGACATAAATTTTTTAAGTTTTCTTGAGGATATTAAGTTTGGGGGAGAGATATGGTTTTAGAACAAAATTGAATGAGGAAGAATTAGTTCTAAACTAATTCATATAATTACTATTATTATAGTATATTTGGATCCTCATGAGTACATTATTGTTCTTCCTCTCAATCAAGTTAAGAAATTAATTCACAAAGATCAAACTCAACATCCTCAAGAACTAGGGCTTCTAGTGTCATTAAGAATTCACTGAAAAGAGAAATTCTATTTAGTTTAATTGAACGGCTCTATAGAAATTCTATTTAGTTTAATTGAACGGCTCTATTAGAACAGTCATGATACTAGTTTGCTTATTATAATTTTGGAGATGCATAAGATGGATTTCAATAGTGTTTCTTAATGGTGACAATAATGATACAACATGGAGCAACTGAATAAAAAATTTGTGTCAATTGATACAAATTAGGTGGTTTGCATAGTCATGAAATCCACTTATAAGTTAAGAAATTTCTCTCTTTAGTGTTACCATAAATTCTCATGAAGTAATTGTCTCATTTGGTTTTGAGATAATATTATGGAGAATTGTGAATTTAGTAAGCTCAGTGGGAGTAAATTTACATTTTGAGTTTTAATGTGTCAATTTTATTTTATTTAGTCAACTATGATATATGTCAGTTATGTGAAACTAGGAAAATCTCTAACAAAAGTTAGTGATGAAAGATCTTGAGGACACCTGTTTTGTATTAGACATTTCAATACTTAGAGATTCTTCTCAGGGTATTATTCAGATATCACAAAAGAGCTATATATCAATAAAGTTGAAAATGAAATGACATAATTTTTGGATGACCTCAATCACAAAAAAAGAAAGGACTTTTCAGTCTCAAATATAGCCCATTAGAAAATTTTGATTTCCTTCGCTTTGGCGATATAAATTTTTATGTATGATCTTATTTATATGCATTTGGAAATAACATATATATAATCAGATTGTTTGACAGATACTTAAGCAATTAAAAAAAAAACTTGAATTGTCTAAAAGGCAACCATGAAGATTTTTTTAAAGAGAACAAGAGAGTTTATGCTCACATAAGAGATCTGACAATTTTAGAGATCATTATGTGTCAGACTCTGACTTTTGGATGTAAGTAGATAATACACATCCTAACTTAATAGATGACTGTGAGTATTTATGCAACTTGGTTGCATATAGTAAAAGGTATTGAAAGACCACTCAAGTTATATGGTGACATAATTCAGTCGTATAGTGATTTAACAACAAAGTTTACAAGGTTCATTACCTTGTAAATTATTGTTGTTAAATGATAGAACATGTAGAGACGAACTTTATGCTAGTTATACCACTAATCAAAGACATGACACCTAAGGTCTTTCATATGGTTGTTGTCATTAAGGATGTCTTGGATTAGTGAGAGTCTCTTTTATTTTATTTTATATACTTTGTTTTGGTATCGATACAGAATTTATGTTATGAATTTCTGCAGAAATAAAGTTCATGTGGCTATTATTGTTATAACCACTTTTGTATCATTTTGTGCAAATATTGAATTTGCAAACTTCAGTTTGATCTCACTAAATTTTTTTGTTGGATCAGTTGGAAATAGACATGATTTAGAAATCACATTACATGAAATTTCTATGTCACTCATCCATGTCGATCTATGTCATCAAGTTCATTGGTATGGTGGTCGTCGGAGTTCTGTCACGTTATACGTCAGTGACGATAGCCGCGGTGATCCTATTATTAATGTATTAGGTGGACCATATTGTAAAGTTAAAATCTAAAGATAAATAGCATTCAGACGCGCGCCTAAAGAATTCTGGTATAATTATTAAGATATGTAGCCCAAGTGAGAGATTGTTTGAATATTTTATTATTTAATTATATTCCAATATCATTATACGGGCAAATATCCTAATAATAATTATATAGTTATTTATCAACTGTGAGCCTTAATTGATTAGTGATCAAATTAAGTAATAAGACTATTAGATTTCTATTTGGATAATTAATTAAATATTTAATTAATTGATATTGACTCAATGAGTGGATGTCCGGATGTCCCATTAACGAAATAATGGGAAATCCTAATGGTCATTCAATATAAAAGAGGTTATGGTCCCCAATACATCGTACACGACAATACTCTATCTTCTCCCCATCTGAAGAGAACTTGAGACATAAAGGTACCGGTTGAGGAAGAACCATATCAGTCGCGCTAACCTTCTTGTTTGTTTCAGATCACCTCTTTGTGTTATCGTTGCTGTTAAGAGGGCTCCATGAAAGCTCTATCGAGGTATTTCTAATACCCTAATTCTTAATATTCTTAATAAATCAAACATGTCGTAGATCTAATCATAATCATGTTCAATGTTTTGTTTACTCCCGCTATTAATTCATAATTATTGAACATGTTTTATTAAATCTATTTTCATTAAAACCTAAATTTCTAACATCTAGACCATCAATAGTGCAAAATAAACCTTCAATAACAAATTTTAGCACTACTTGCGTCCAGTCCGTCAATAATTAAAGGAAATTTAAAATAAAATAGCTTACCATTATTGGTGGATAAATCATGCCCGTGTAACGTTAGCACCCGTTTTCAAATCCTACCCTTGTATTACAAGAGATTTATCTCCGCCAATAATGTGAATAGGATATGACCATTTTTCCTCTTTTAATTAGTGGCGGAATTATATCCGCCAATAATGTTTTGACACTTCTACAATCTGCACGTAATTTTCAGATTCTGCCAGTAATGTTTGACAATTGAGATTTTGAAATCTTCCTATGTATTAGTGGCGTAATAATCCGCAAGTAATTGCTAATGGACCTGTCCATTAATAATTAGTGATAAAAATAAGCCAGTAATGTTCTTTTTTCCGGTTCTTCCTTGCATTATTGACGGAAAAATTTGCCTGTAACAATGTTATGAGTGACATAGTTTTTTGTCACTGATCCATCAGTAATGTACATTACAAACGAATTTTATTCATTATTAACGAAAATTTTCTGCCAGTAATGTTAGAAATTCTTGTAGTATAGTGTTATCTTAAAATTGTTATTTCTAAAGTTCTGATAATTGATTACGACTCTCGAATGACATTATCTTTCCCTTACAAAGTAGTTTTATTCCAGATAATGTCAACATCCTTCAAGAAGCCATCAATCATATGCAAACAAAGGAGGAGGAGATACGAAGACCATGCGTGCGCAGGGACACACAAAGAAAACATGAAGACCTTGTGCGATAAGGATATGTGTTGCATTCACGTCAGAAGTAAAAAAATTAGTGGATATGCGTGTGCATGTGGATATAACCAGACGAACTTAAATTCAATCAAATCCAAATTAACTAATTAGTTTTTTTTTTTTTATGTTCAAGTTCAAAATGAACAAAACGTGCCAAAAAAATTCATTTTATTCGAATATCTCAAAACAAAACAAAAAAACTCAATCCTTAAGTGAGAAATGGGAAATCCATGCAAAGTTAGAAGCACTACCCTATTATAGTGCACGACGTTGTTTATTAATGACTACAATAGACAAATTAGGGTCGTTCAAAATTTAAATATTGATCAAATTAGTCTCATGAGAGACTAAAATATAAATAAACTCCACTCGTGTAACTTTATATGAAATATTAACTTTATATCATTTAAAATCAACCACTCAAAATCTGAAAATAAACTCACTTAATTGTTGATTCTTTATTAATAAACAATAGCGTCATGAAGGTGTTCTTAGAATCCGTCGTCTTCATCACTCAATTGAATCAATCTTGTATTCTATGCATTTAGTTGTTAATAATTATTATTATTTTTTTGTCTGGTAGCCTAGTGGCTAGAATTCACCTTATAAGGTGAATAAGTGGGGTGTTCGGGGTTTGAACCTCGGCCCCTGCATATAATAATGCATTGTCCTACCAACTGAGTTATGCTCACGGGACTAGTTGTTAATAATTTAATTTGGCTTAAAACAAGTTTTAACAAATAAGTGATCCTCTCTTTTATTTTTAAAAGAAAGTGAACCTCTCTGTCATTTAATTTGATTAATTCAATCGGTTTTAACTTATTTGATATTGTGTTTTACGTTGATTTTCATTAACGACAATTTCTCATTTGTGTGTTCGAATAAGTATAATATAAAAATAATCACTTTTCCACTTCACCAACTTTGAAAAATCTAAAACTATTTGTGTATATTCACCTCCTCTAGATACATTTGTACCGTCGCATATCAATTCAACAATAGGTATAAACATAAATATTAGGCGCATAGGATTATATTTACCTTTAAAAGAGAGAAAATATGATTGATATGCAAACAACAACAGCCTATTGAGAATTTGGATTTTCTCATTCTCCTCATTCTCTTTTTCTCCCTCCTTCACCACGATCCTATTTAGCTTAATCACATCTTTCTTATCATGGGAAAATCAAAGCACTGATCCACCCTAAACAGTACCATCTATAAAAGCCTATCTCATCAATAAATTCCATAAGCTACTTTTCACTCACCAAAATGAACTTTTAGGATGTTAACATCTAGACTCATGTTGAGCGGTCAACGTTTTTTTCTTTCTTTCAGAAGCTTATTTCTTCTTTTCTTGTCTATATTTTATCTCAACTCTCCTTCTTTGTGTCACATGTGCATCTAATCTAATAGAATAGTTCACTACGGTGGGAATTTTTGAATCCAAGAGTTTTTTTTTTTTATTTTAGAAAAATCCAAGAGTTAAATAGTAAGTTTTTTTATTACGCCTAATAGCATAAACTCTTAAATAAAGAAATATAATATTTACCGAGTTAAAGTTTTTCTAATTTAAACAAAAGCTTTCATTAAAGTTACAAGGTGTAACAGACCTTCACATCCATCCATTCTAATTTCTTCCATATGATTGTTTGTTAAAATTTATGGATTAGTTTTTTAAAGGGAAATGTTAACTTGTACCCTTGAGGCATAAGTTAAGAAACCAAAGATAGAAGGTTTTTATTGAAACTCGGGCATTCAATGTCTTAAAAGTTGTAAAAGTTATACTTTCAATATAAAATTTATTTTTAATTTCCATTTTAAACTCCTTAACTTGTGCCCTTAGAGAACAAGTTAACATGACCCTTTTTTAAATAAGTCTAGCATTTGATCCGGTCCGGTTTATTATAACTGCCAAGTCACCGATTTTCACCAGCTTTGGTCGAGCCATATCGGTTCCCACCAGTTTGAAAACATGATAGATCTGTAATGCGGCACAAACTGTGCCACCCTCTGATTTTTAGTCGGACTGATTTCTAAAACTATCGTTAAGGATACAAACTTTGATCATGGAGTACATATGGCTCTCATCTTAACTAGTTTATTTGGGCATACATTTATGATTAATCTATTATATTATATATTTATACAACAATAAATAAATCTTATCTTACTAAATGAAGTCGCCTTCATATTTAGCGGTTTATATTTTATATATATATATATTTTTTAAAATTTCCTTTGATACAAAATTTGGAGTTTTAAAATTCTAATTTAAATTGTTTAACGGTTGGGCCGACCAATACAGGCATTAATGAAACTCCCTCTGTATCTTTTTTTCTGTACCATATCAAATGAAGGGAGGATAAACCTTAATTTTCAAAATAAATAATTATTCTTGAACACCCTTTTTTATAGCTCCAAACACACCCATGTGGCATTAAGGGTATTTTGGTAATTTCATCTTACAACCACATCATCTCCTCTCTTTTTGTGCACTATCAATCTCTTCATCTTCTCTCTTTTATCCCTAAACAGTGATCTCACCACACCATCGCCGTCATTCTGTCATCACCACTAGTACGTGAATTACTACCCGTTCTCCATCTTTGTTGGTTGTCCATCACCACCACCGTGTGTTTTGTTTTTTATTATCTAATGTGCGTTGTTTGCTTATCGTCGGCGGCGATCAGATCCATAATAAGAAAGGGCAAAACAGAGAGACGAGACGACGAGGATGAGATGTGTGCCAGCGACCACGAGGTAGAGTGGCGTTCGGAGAAAAAAGGTAGGAGAGAGAGAGAGAGGGCAGACCGACATGGTGACGAGGTGGAGTCGAGCGACAATGACGACGAGGCAGAGTCTGACGGCGACTATATAGAGGGTGAGGTTGGTGGTGGTGCGGCCTGTGATGGTGGCCGGTGAGGGAGAAAGAGTGAAGGAATAGAGAGAAGAGACAAGAGGGTGAGAGACAAAGTTGTTGACTATGTTTGTGCTTTGAGGGCACTTGAACATGTGTCACATCTGTGTGCGGGGGTCAAAGAGGTGTATATCACAGGAAGACGTACCCGTATGGAATATCGACACTCTACGGATACTTGCAAATTACGTACCCACGAAGTATCTGAATTAATTATTTTAATTTTTAAAAAATATTTTATCAAATACTTATTGGATTGTCCACAAATACACAATGATGCTTATAAGATACTTTAGATATACGTAACCTATAAAAGATAAAGGGTAAAAGAGTGGGACAATGTTGTAAAAATTAAGTGGAGATATATATGATTCAATTTTAGATATGCATCAATATAATTGTTTTTTGATGAACCACTTAAAATTTTATTTCTTGTCGATGGAGGTAGAGAGAGAGAGAGAGAGAGAGAGAGAGAGAGGAGATACAAATAATCAAGATTAGACAACATTTGTGTTGAGTTTTTTTAGTGATGTTTTTGTTGATATCTTAACATATGAATGAAAATATAATATGATTTATATGAAAACTTTACATTTTTTATTTATTTTGATCACATGTATTATTTTTAAAAAATTGTTAAATTTTATAATAATATAATCATAGAGTAATTAATGTTTATTTTCAATAAGTATTTTACATGCATATAAGTTTTAGTATATAAATTTTATTAACGTATTTTAGTCTTATCGTCTCTTAAATTTTAAAAATAGCATTTTAGTTATAATGACGATAAAATTACTAAATTATTTTATTTGAACTATATTGAAGTCGTTTTATTTAGCAAGAAGATTCCAGTTACATGTAGGATCATTCATTGTGATCCCTTTATTATACTTTATATTACAACATTAATTAACATAGGTACTTCGCTTAGGCAAATGGCCTTTGGTTGTTGCAATCCAAATTATCACCGGGGTTCACTCCCAATATTTGACAATACCTTCTATAAAATCCGACCCGATCCTCGACTTTAGGATCCTGACCGTGCCCACATTCGAGACCGCCGTTGATTATGTTGGTGATCACACCGTATCCGGGGACCCGCCCTGCTGAGCTGTCAGCAGCAGATGGCGTCCATCTTCCGGTAATCACATCATGGCTTGATGGCTTGTTTGCTTGAGGAGTCATCCAAAACCATATAGCTGTCTTGAATGATACGGTTGGGTTTGTGGAGACTAGGTCTGGATTGTTTATCAAGTCTTCATTAATGGCTTTACCCGCTTGACCGTAATTGTAATTGCTGTGAACAAGGGTCAACATTGCATTAGTCCACTAAAGCACTAAAATACACTCATATGTAGTCCACCAAAATTATAAGTTAAATATAGTCACAATGCATACTCCAGCATAAAAAATAGTCCTAAACCTAAAGTGAACTCTAATTATTAATTTAATGGAAAACATATTTCAACGAGCGAATAATCAGCTTAGTCGCTAAAATTACATGCATATATAATTAAGCTAAATTTTAAATTAATTACGAAATTAAAATGATATTTGTACGGTTATTTTATGATAATTTCTGGAATTAAATCTATCTCAAAGCAATAATAACATGGTTTGATTTTTAGATGGGGTGGTTTGAAATGCTAGGTGAAAGAAGCTTACTGAGTGAGTTGAATTGGTCCTCTGCCATAATATCTTTTACCAGGAGCACATGGCCAATCTCCCGGTGTACAAAAGTCTCCCTGGGCATCCTTTTCGGTGACAAAGCAATATCCCCACGCATATGGACCGTCTGGTGCACTTGGCCACCCTCCTGCATGTTCATAAACATCAGTTAATTTTATGCTCTATGGTTTTGCCACACAAACAAGATTAATCGTGACTTTTTGCATGAAATTAAATGTCTGAATATGACATACAAATATCTGATTATCTATACCGACACTAACCAACAAACGTGTGGTTTCATGAAAATCGGTTCAACGTACGATCTCGCACATTAATAACAAAAATCTAACTCACTGTACGTTATCATAAATTGTATTGTTTTTGAAAAATAAAATCATGTAAAATTTCTAATTATACCAAAAAGATCAAGAGAATACCCCTAAAAAGAAAAGAGATCAAGATAATATCTCTATTTATAAATATGTCCGGCATCCAAAACTCATTAAATATCTTAGGAGACTTATGATGTTGAATATACTTCATGAGTTTGATCCAATAGTAAAAAGACATGTATGTTTGGACTTAAAGGATTTCGGATTTAAGCCTTGCTACCTTTTGGATGGAGGTATATTCTTTCGGTCATATAAAATCTTCACTGTCTAGGACTCTAGTCCATCTCTTTACCCTAAATTTTTATTAGCAAAAAAGGAAATTATTTTCTTAATATTTTATTATTTTATAAAAACAAAGGGATTAAATTATCTAATTCAATTAGATAAAATAGTTGGTTAATTAGCTTCACAGTTAGTAGTAAGAATAGACCAAGCCGGATTAACATGAAATACGATATAGTCTGTGTCAAGTTTAGGTTAGATTTAGAAAAAATAGAGAATACTAAGATTTGAAGTCTATTTAATTAAAAAGACCATGAAACATGCATAAAAATAACATTTTTGGCCTATTAAGTCGACCTACTTAAGTTAATATGTATAATATAATATATTTTATCCTCTAAAAAAATATTTATATTTCTATTATTACTATATTACATTTTATATTTTGTATTAAATTATATGTCAATTTGCAAACAAACTCGGCAATCTTTATTTTTTTTAACATATTAGCATCTTAAGTTTTTTTTTCATATTTAAATATATTCTTCTAAACCAGCTAGAATTGAAATATGATATCATACCAAGTCAAATTTTCTAAAACATTAAGTTAAATATTAAAGTGTAGTCATTTTATGATACACAAATGAAACGAGTCTTATACCATGCTCAAGCTTCTTTCTATCATTGGATCAATAAGTCTTTCCAATGGATCACATATGATATCATTATACTTTATTGATCCAATGATGAAAAATATATTTGTGTAAGATTAAATTACTTGTGACAAAGCTTCAAAATGAAGCATAAACTCATTGGTATTATAATTTGTTGGTTTATTAAGATATATTAAAAGAATTAATATATATATATATATATATATATATATATATATATATATATATATAGTAGATGTTTAAGAGTTTTTAGAATTAAAAGAATTATTTAAAAATGAAACAATTTTTCCTTTCTCTCCTTATAATTAAATATACTCTATTTTTTTAAACAAATGTATTATATGTAAAGTAGGTATATCCAATTATCTAAATACAAAAATAGAATAAGGAATATACCGGTGGTTTCATGAGAAGTTTGAGCCAAAAAGGCAGCAAGTTCCTTCTTACGGGTGGCATCATCACCAGTAGTACCAAATCCATTAAAAGATCTAGCCGCAGCAATGAAACCATCGTAGGTATAAAATCCATGACCAGCACAACGTTGATCATTTCTATATTTAAGCATTTGATCAAACAAAGATGATGGAATAATACTTCCAACATCTCCACCACCACCTGTACTAGGAGTTGGTGGGTTCGGTGTCGGAGAAGATTTACATTGGCTCTGACAACCATCTCCACAGTATTGATTAGTGTCGCCACAAAAACCAAATTTGCTGCAACATAGCCCATTTGGGCAAAGAGCTCCATTAGCTTGGCTACCACATTGCTCTGCTTTAGCTACAAGAAAGAGAGGTAGTAAACATAGTATCAAGCAAGATAAGTTTGTATTCGCCATTTTTTAAGAGTGGAGTCGGTTTGGTGTGTGACATGAATGAGGTAAGATATCGTTAATTTATAGATGAGCATTAATGAGATTAATTGTTTTTTTGTGTACATATTTTGAAAATTGGCTGCTTTTAGTGCACTTGACTTTTTTTACACAATGAAGGTTTAAGTGTTAAATTACACTAATTAGTGTTGCTGTATATGTAAGTAAAAGGTTTAGTCAAAAAGATTTCTTAGTGTGACTATTATTATTAGAGTACCAAAATACAAATGAACAAAGAGTACAAGAAAGTACTCAAATAAAAATAAAAAAAAAGTACTCAACAAAAAGCATATACAGTATAACCAACGAAAAGAAAGAAGTACATCGGAACCAGAAGCATCCTGCTGGGAGGAGTAACATAAAATTTGACAATCACCTAGATCATTCCAAATAATTAGGTAGTTTAATTGATTTAAACTCTACAAATAATAAATATTTACTAAGAAAAAGTAATTTTTAAAATTTTGATAAATAAATTGACAAACTTTTCAATAAAAAGTTATGTCTTTGATATTTTAACATGTGATCTAAGAGCACATGCTAGCATTTTCTTTCATTTATTGTTACTTTTCTCCACGATTTAGGAAGGTAAAACTATTCACTTCTTTCGATCTCAATTATAAACAAAAAATTATTTTTTGAATTTCATTGAATAACTAATGTATATAATTTGTAATATAGACTAAATACATATTCAATAGACTTAAATGAAATGTTTTTTGAAATTTTTTTTGGGGTGTGTCAGATTTGTTAAACAATAAGTATCAGACAAAACAACTCAAGACAAAACAACACATCACAAAGCAGAACAACACAAACAATTTTTTTGGGATGTGTACGATTTTTTATGGACAAAAAGTTAATTTTGATATTTTATACGACTTGTACATGAAATAAAAAGTTGTGATGTGGTTAACGAGAAACAAAAATTTCAATCTTTGTCACATCTCTTACTTCTAGTTTGTCTTGCCCTAAACAATTTTACAAATCAAACCAAAGTTTTTTTTTTCAAAGATTATAACCAAAGTTATCATGTTTTGTCTTTATTTTCTTTTAATAGATCAAACATACCTTTGAATGAAATGTTGTTATAATTTCTTAATTTAATGTTGGGTCACAGCTCAAAAAATTAATTATTTGAAGTAGTCGGGTCAACGAGATCGTCCTTGCCGGGTCGTGAGGTGTTGTACACTTTGACGAATTCAAACACAAAATTTGTACCCGTTGGATAAACAATTAGAATTTAGAGATTTTTTCTTTTTTTTGAAGGAAGAGATATTTTCTTTTGAAAGATGGATAAACAATTAGAGATGAATGGATGATCTAACATTGCCCTATTCTGCATGCGGATGTCAAAGACATGAATAAAAACCACATAAATGATGAGATAAACTTGAAAATTCAATCAAATCCAAATTAATTAAATTAGTAGCTTTCTTATGTTTGGAATCAAATTGAAAAAATATCCAAATTAATTAAATTATAGTTTTTTTTAAAGAAATATTATCTTTTTTAATGTTTGGAATTGAATTGAAAGAAAATAGATTAATTTATATTACTGTGTAAGAAAATATTTTAAATAGGTTCTTAAAAAACATAAACCTACTTTTGTTAAAAAAAAACTACTTTTTCAACCATCTAGAACATTCAAATAATATTTTCATTTAGAAAATAAAGATATCATTGTATGAAGAAAAAACTATATATATTTGGCGTTGATTTCTTTTCTCTCCCATACACCATGCACGACTCAAGCTGGAAATACTTTCTTGTTCCTTCTATCCAAAATAAATAATATTTTCTTGTTCCCAATCCTACACGTAACGTTGTTGATACTATCTTTGACAATTTCAAACCAGACAAGATTAAAATGTGACCGCTCTGATTATACACTACAATTTTGTGTTAGATATCAGACACGGCACTCCCACTACATTCGGTTCAAAAATGGTGACAATTTTGTATCCCATGCACAAATGCAGTGCACCTGTACTGGGATATACCCGTAATACATGGCGAAATTTCGTATCGGATATGTGTATTCATACAGCAGCAACTATATTATATTTTTGTTACATATAGCTAAATATTAGAGTATTATCACACGTCTGTTATAAACTTATTGATTACCCAAGAGCGCTTAGATGAGATGACATTAGTTTGGTCTCGTCTAACTTAACTAAGGTTCAGAGTTCGAATTCAGTCTTGTGCATGCAACAAGATTAGAACTTTTAGGAAGTGTTTGCATCCCATTTGGGTCCTACAAGATTCGAGAGAATTTTCTCCGCAATTGCGCGCGCGTTGTACATCCGGTTTTCACCCAAAAAAATAATAATTATAAACTAATTGATTTGTCTCAAGTGGTTGATAATCTCTCTATGACGAATCGTTTGGAAAAATCTAAGTTCAACGGTGGAACAATTTTTTGCTAGACTTTACTTACCTCTGATATTCAGATGAACTCGAGATTACTATAACTACAAGAAATATATCAATTTGCCAGGGGCGAAATCCCTGACAAAAGAGCATAAAGCCCTGAGAAACAGACATTTAACAGGGAGTTTGCCAGGGGAGGAATCCCTTGCAAAATAGGTCAACGCAAATTATTTGTCAGGAGTTTAACCCCTGGGAAACTTGCGAGGGACGCATCCCTAGCAAAAGCCCTCACAAAGCCCCTGGTTTAACCCCCGTCTTTATTCCTGTCAATAGTTCTAACGCAACTGTTGTTCTGACGCACTGCTGCTCTGACGCACATGTCCTATCAGCTACTTTGCAAAAGTTTCCAGAAATTTCTGACGCAAATTTTGCGAGGGCCTAAGCGAGGGGCTTGCCCCTGTGAAAGTGTAATGTATTTTTTTTTAAAAAAGGTTTTCTATTTAGAATTATATTTTTTTAAAATTTTATAAATATTAATTATTAAAAGAAATCATAAGTATTATTTAAATAAAATAAAAAATTGAATTAAAAAAATAAAAATAATTTCATATTTATTAAAAATGTAATAAAACACAATATTTTATTAAAAATATTAAATAAAATTTCGAGTTCTTTTTTAAACCAATTAAGAAAAATATTTCAATATACAATAAAACTTAATAAAAAAAATTAAACTTAATAATACTTTTAAAAATCTCTCAAAACAAAATATTTAAAAATGTTTTTGAAAAAAATGTAACTATGATAACCAAAAAAACGGTAACTAAGATTCCAACAAGCATAACACGTTAAAAAAAACGTTTTTCAAATTAAACTCAACAACAAAATTTATATGTCAAATGCTATTTATTTTTTTTTAACAAAAACAGCTTTAGAAAAGAAAAGGTTTTTTAAAATAATTAATAGCATAATCAATTCTCCTAACAAAAAAACTAACTATGATTACTTTATAAAAAAAATAGTATGACAAAATAAGAAGAATAAACTAGAAATAATAAGAAGAAGAATGTATTATTTAAACCTATTATTATGTATTATAGATAAACAAATATACGTTTTTTTAGGATGAAATGAAGAGTGTTTATACCACAACATTGAAGTTTTTTAATTGTTTTGATGAATGAGGAGAAAAAAATATACAAAAAAAATAAGGAGAAGAATGTAGTGATGATGTGAGAAAAAATAATGAAATTTTGTTAAGTTTATGATGAATGAGAAGTAATAGTGTTCATCTGAATTTAGGCCCTGGCAAAATGCTCACAGCCCATGTGGTGCAGAGATGCTTTTGCAAAGATGCACATGGGTGCAAAGATTCTCTCTTGTCTGGGGCAATCCCTAGTTTAAGCTCTGACAAAACGCTGACAGCCCATGTGTTGTGTCACATCACTTAGTTTCAAACTAATTTAAAATGGAAGGAGGTTTCCCGCCTCAAATTTCGCAGGGGTTCAAGTATGTTTCCCAGGGGTTAACCCTTGTCACACCCAAATCTCTCAAAATGTATTTTTCCAGGGGTACCCGTGTCTCTACCCCTGGCAAATTTCCCAGGGGTTGACGCCCCTCGCATATATCCCTACAAATATCAGTTTTTCTTGTAGTGTATGGCCTTTTTCGCTTAAAAATCAAAGGGTTAGCACAAAGAAAATATGTACTTTATAAAAACCACCAAAATCATATTACTTCATGAGAAAAAACTAAACTATTAGTTTCTCACAAATATAAATTAATTGGAACCAAAACCCAACCACAAATTATTGTTGATTAAGTACTTCAGATGGCATGGCATTAACATCATAAGCTATGAAAGAATGCGGCATTAACGTGCAATAAACGGGCAAGATATGCAAACAAAAAAAAAAAGAGGGCAAGATAGTTCCTGATCACAAAAAAGAAAAATAGAAAGAAAATAAAACTCGAATTGGTCCATTTGTGTCGACATTTAACTGTAAATTTGTTGTACGTGGATTTGAGTCAAATAGTCACATTAGAGCTAAGGTTGATTGCTTGGCATAGCTAAGCAATTAAGACCTATAGTGAATTTGGTTAAAATAATTCGTCCGGCAAAGGAAAAGGTGAATACTAATCGATGATAAATTCCTAAAATATATATATTAGTTGACTTAAAAAAGAAATATTAGTCAATGATTCCACGTAAGCAGTTATGCCAAACGCAGCTATAAAAGCGTCGCTCCTCGCCACGCCTCAGATACGACTACTTTTTTATACATTTTCTCACACTCTTCTCTCAAGTACAAACACTCACTTGGACATCAGAGCATTTATCTGTTTTGCATGTTCATTCCCCTCTGTCAACAAACAACCTCCATCACAGCGGAGCTCTTCCTTCGTCGTACCAGGTCTTCATCAACACGAGCTTCGAGATTGTGTCATTCTAGTTTTGTTCCAATGAATAAACAACTAAAATTGTGTATACCATAATTTCTACAATAGTATAAGATTGTGTAGACAACCTCTACAAATAATACAAGATCATAGAGGCAATTTCTGCAACAAGACAAAGTTGTGAAAAATTGCTCTCAACAATAGTACAAGTCAATACAATGGCTCCCATTTTAACGAATATACTATACATCGTTCAAATCATTCTTGACAATGTTCAAATCACTCTTGACTATATAATAAGCACTCCAACACTTAGCAAACTAGATAGAATTTCATATACAACACAACTACGAAAGAAATATTTACGAAAGTAAGTAAGAAATTTACAAATTTCCGTTTACTTTAATAGAATGAACAAACACTTGTATCAAGTTAGAAATTCACTTATCCTTTTTGTGATCGCAAGTTTATATTCACTTATCCTTATTCATAGTTGTAAATCCTTAAAGAACTAAGTTGAAGCCATAATCTTTTGGTAGAGAAAGGGACTAGTTGAGTTAGAATTTTTTGTAGTAAGAAATCTAAGATATTGTTAGGTAGACAATATTATAATGGATTGAGAAGTAAGGTAGACATAATGTATTCATAATCTTTGGGTTAAGTTGGTTGTAAATCTGATGAGTCCAATATTCCAAAAATGGTCATGTTTCCTCCAAACTCACGAAATTGCTTTGATAATTTGAACTTTAAAATTCTTGTGATTCAAAATGCAATAAAACAGAATGAAAAATGGATATTTGGGCTAAAATGGATATATGGCAGAATTTTGACCCGAACAGATTTTGTGGATAAAGTGGAGAAATGGAATGGAAAGAAAGGGACGCCACACTTTCTAATCCAAGAAAG
>Ga0315914_1001242_pt1 | contig 37356 bp, 28 predicted proteins | sample MpolenodulesMG_FD_203920 | JGI IMG/M metagenome (GOLD analysis project Ga0315914, IMG submission 203920) | Medicago polymorpha root nodule microbial communities from Los Angeles, California, United States - elongated nodules | ecosystem: Host-associated > Plants > Roots > Nodule | place: USA...
AGACATTTGATATCATGTTCATTCGCATACTCATACTGCTCTGTGAGACTTGGATCAGGGACAGGAACAAATTCGGCCTGATGACAAGAAAGATGAATGAGCAGAACCTTCAGTAATAATACTCAATAACGCTGATTAAAATTGTTTAGAAATATCAACCTTAAAGTTCTGCTGCCATAATTCAGCAACTAGTTCCATGCGTTCCACCAACAGACCACCTCCTCCTCTTGAGCACACAAGAATATTGATGCTGGCTTCATTTCTGAAACAGTTGAGAGAGTCAAGTGCATCAGTATGTAGCCATCAGCAACTAAACCTACTCCTGTTATTTGTGCACATGTAGGCACGCACAACACGCATAGGTAATAGGATAAAATTGAAAAGGCAATAACCTAAATGCCAGAGTTTCTAGAATGTAAAAATAACAAAACCAACAAAAAAAAAAATATGGTCGAGTTTAACGACACTAACCTATTATGCTTAAAATCTACAGGACAATTCTGAATTATTGTCTCTAGTGCAATGCTAGTCCCCACACCGGTTGGAGGATTTCCTTTCTGCATAACAGAAAGGACAGGTATTAGAAACAATATAAAATTAACAGACAAAAGAAGCTTTAAGTTATCCAAAACTGCTACAGGCAGGAAGAAAACACCATGAACAACTGAAGCATATACAAAAGAAACATGCTGATATCGTCAGTAAAGATAACTGTCACTAATATGTTAGGGAAAAGGTAACAATAAGTATTTAGAGCACGAAGCACAAACCAACACATCAATGAATACTTAATCATATTCAGACCATTGAGTTTAAGCATGATTAGTTGGTGGCACAGTTAGGGATCAAAGCAAACAACAATCAAATTATATATAATGGTTAAAAATACATAGAAATACGTGATTTCGAACATTCTGGAAGAATGCTCGACTGTCAGAATTGTGAAGAGAAAAATTAGTATAGAAGACACAAGTCATGTTAATGGCATTAAGAAGAAATTAAATTTGAATGCATAACCTACATAGTCACTACTCCTCAACTGATGAAGCAAATAGTCATATCTACCACCAACAGCTAGCAAGACACCTTCAGAAAGTGATCCAGAACTGTTCTCCTTCCTTAAGTATATCTTCCAAGAAAAATTCAACTTCATCAGAATCATCAAAAGATTCAAAACATACATATTTCTAGCCCTTCTTCTTCCTTGATGCAATCCAAAGAACCATTAGACAATATGAATATTCCAAATATAAAAATGCACCTAGTTCATTATCAATAAAATAAATGCACTACAGTTTCTAGATTTGGGGTAATTCTATTTTACAAGTAGTCAAGTATGCATGACTTAAATAGTTATAATTACAATTTTAAAAGGTCGTAAAGGCACATCATAAAAAACAGGTGAATTTAAGAAATTAAGTGCATTTTCTATGTCATATATTGCAATATATGATACATTACCATCCTGATATTCTTTCAATATAACAAGGCAGATGTTTAGATTCCCAGTTAGAATCTGGTGAGGACATATAGTTGGAGAAGAAATTGATGTTAGACTGGTGGATTTGAGTTCATTTTTCTTTTAAATGAAGCAGTAAAAAGGAGATGAATTTCTTTAAACTTAATAGTTGGTGACTCAGACGGATATATAGTAGTTATCAAATTTTAGCTCCATGCTCTATACCAATAATTTGGTGTATTACTTGTTATGATTAATTATCTTTTATCGCAATTACTCCACTTCTTTTCCAATATAACCTAATAATAACCTCCATTTATTGACTGACTCTGACACATATGTTTGCATATTTTTAATTGTCTGTAAGCATATTGATCATGCCAAGATGGACATCATTCAATATCAATCTTTTTCAGCCACCTTATTTATATCATGTTGAAAACACTACACAGAAAATAGCTTGGAATAGTGACAGATGGACAAATACAGATAATACAGAAAATGTTGTATGTGAGTGATTCATATACTAATTAAGTTTGAACAACCCAGGCGCAAGAGATTAATATGTCTAGTATACTCAATCTTCAATGAAAGTACAACATATAGATGGTTGCTAGTGAGTGATTCATATACTAATTATATATAGCACAGCACCTCTTACTCCAAGTTCCAAATGGTTATATTTACAAAGGACAATTCATAAATAAGGAGTGAGGAGTGTTTCTTACAAAGTGCAATAATAAAATCCATACCACAAGGGTGTAATATTTTTATGAAAATAAATGACAAATTCATGGTACCTGAAAAAACAAATCTCTATGATAACTTTCGTTTGGCGGCATTAATGCATCTATATATACATTTTTGTCAATCCTCCAAATTCTCAAAAGACTGGCAAGCTCAGACAATTCATCAAGTGCCTTGAAGGTACGCTTATCTGCATTAGTTTACTATTTTCCAATGAGTATCAACTTCCTTCTATAATGTGTAAATGTATATTTCAATCTAACACCAGATATATACCAGATGGTAGAGCACCCCTTAGTCTGGGAAGTGCCTGACCTGCAGATCCACAGAATCTCAAACCTACAGTCTGCAACCTATTTACCATAGCTTCAGCTAAACCCAGTTCCTGGAAAAGCATTAAAATTGCAAATAAATTAATTTTGACTGAGAATTGATTTGCTAATTACTGAAAGAAACTATGACAACTTCCACAACAATAGTTATTGCAGCCAAACATACAAGATTCCTAAATAAATTTTCTCACCTGCAAAAGCTGCCGCCTTATCACTACCCATTTTGATTTCCTTTCTGAGGATTGAGGACGCAAAGAACCCATCATTGAAAGAAGCTTCAAAAAACCAAAGATCAGTCATACTATATTCTTAAAAACTTAATAATATCGGTTTCTTGATTACACGGCTAACATACCTCTGCTACTTTGAGTCTGTGTTCTACCTTGATTCCAGTCCATGACCAAATTGCACCCATGAGGTCAGCATGGTTTAGATGAATGTCACACGAGTCTTCATGGAAAAAACAAGTGACTATGTCTTTCGTGACCTATAATACAATTGGTAAGTTACTAAGTACGCTATGTTCATTATCAGCAAGTGATCAGCATTATAATATGACACAGTCTGAAGGATTTCAGACACAAAATGAACAATAAAGGTTGAGTAGTAAATACTGTCACATGTATTTTATTTTGCAAAAAATATATTAAAAATAAGTTATAGATTTATTGACCATGCTGATGAAATATACGATTTTTCCTTTTATTGGCAGTAGTATTACAACAACTGCTTAGCATAATACTATCACGGGTAACTGTTTATAATATGCAGAACTTAATAAAAAATATAAAATAAAATGAAAAGAATTATAAAATCTACAAGGATACAGTAGAAAATATCACCTTTATGACCTCTGCCTCTGTCAATGCTGAAGTACCACCAATAATGTCAAAATCTCCCTGTAGAAAAATGGTTTTGTATTGATGGGTTTGAATAATCAATAAATTTTGTTTGAAAGTTTCACGCAAAGCATCACAAACCATTACAGAAGCGCTAATGTCCAAACAGATTATTCATGGAATGCAAGAGGAAAATACTGGAGATATTTTATATTCTTTTTTCACCAAAAAACAACAAAAACCAAAAAGGAGAAATATCTATTATTTATTTTGTTCCTTCAGATTGAGTCAAAAACAATAACCACGGAAAAATTCGTAAGAAATAGTATGTAGAATGGTACCTGAAGGTAATGGTTTGGTGATGAATGCCCAACTGCTCTTCTGTAAACGTATGATATCTCATATCGTTTGAATGAAGATATCTACACATGATTTATATTTTGTCTCAGATTTTTCATGCTTTTTTGAAAGCCAGCTTAAATAATAGAGAAGTAATGCAAAAACTGTCAAGGACATTTTCTTTCCTATCAGATACAGTTCAGAATTCAGATATAACACACCTTTTCTCTCCTCTACATTTTATATCTTGTTTTAATAGGCAAGCTTAAGGTCTTATTGGCAAGACTACTGATAACTCAAAAACAATTCTTTCTAGAAAATTTAGGTTTTAATTTAGCTCTTTCCTTTAGTAACATTAGTATAGGCTAAGTTTGTAAAAATTTACAGGCTAAACCATTAAGAGATATTTAGAGTTAAATTATCTATCATTGGTCCTAAATTATTCTACATGAGCAAAAACAATATGTCGTCGTGTGATCCATGTAGTTGATCCCACTAAGTGGGCTAAACTTAAAAGCTTTGGTGGTTGTTATTCAAGCACAATTTGATTTATAACTCGAGTTACATTTTTTACATTACAAACACCCTCATAAGAACAATCAATTTGTTACTTTTGCTATGTAAGTCTTGAATGATTTCCATATAAGTAATAAATTTTGGAGAACCAATCCCAACACAGTTGTTGTCACTATGTAAGGTCACTATGTAATTTTGCTATGTACGCAGCCTTACCCTGTTTTTTACACAAGAGACTATTTCCAGAACTTGAACCCGTGACCGTTCAGTCACGTGACAACAACTTTACCATTGCGCCAAGGCTCCCCCTTTAACAAACAATATTATGTTGCAAAATAATTTTATAATAAATCTTGAAGGATATTGTAATACTATCAGGTTTCCAAACTAAGTGTGAGTTGTTACTCAAACACAAGATTTTGCATTCCAAACACCCTCGTAAGAACAACAAAATTGTTAAATCATTTTGTTAACTCTTATGTCTTAACTGATTTCCATTTAAGTAAGAAACCACGTAGCCAGTCGCATCAGAGGACCAACACCAACACAGTCGTTGTGACTATACGAGAACAAAGGCACAATAACCAAGCATGATTATGTAGGTATTGTATTCTAATAATCCCAAGAACCAAGTAATTCCATCCAATCTACTATGAGTAGTTTTGTTAAGAGTCCCACATTAGAAGTGATATGACTTGAAAAGGTGTTTATACGTGGGAGGCATGCCTCACCATACAAACCGGTTTTGCAAGTTGAATTAGACCAAAACCCAAATTTTAAGATCATGTGGGTGCTGATTTTGTAGGAATGAGTTAAGTCCAAACCCATATTCTAAAATGTTAAAAAAACGATTATATGATGCAAAACAATTTTATAGCGAATCTTGAGGGATGTTTTAATACTATTGACTTTCCAAATACATGCTGTTTTGTTTGAAGACTATCATTTATATCCATAAATCCAATATTACAAAGCACGCCATTATGTTCTCTACTCATTAAAAACATTATTGTACAACTCATACAACAAATCATACTACTAAAGGGCGTTTAAGACCACACATCTCTTTGCATCAATAGTAAATCAATTATTGCAATATATATCATATTATATTCAAATTTTAATGTAATGAAATACATTTGAAGAAAAAATTGAAAAAATGCAAAGAAATGAAATCAAGCTAATATGTATATTACCTGGTTAGATATAATCCAGTTCACGAAAGGCAAACGCAGCTCATGGGAAAGTTCAAGCATGGCTCCACCATGGGTCAGGAGTTTAACTGCATTTCTACTCAACGAAAATCAAACCCAGCAATCTTTTATCTAGGTTGTCTACCAAGAACATAAACAAAAACTAGTAATGAATTTAAAGGAAGATATTGACCTGTTAAACTGTGGACAATCATCCAATAATCGCATTGGTGATATTTCTAGGTGTTTAGCACAATGCTGCCTGAAAATTTCCTTGTTGACATCTACAACATAATCTCGGACCTCGGTTACAAAATCTGTGTGCTGAATGGATGAATTGTTATCTCCAACTGACCCCAATCTACCAACCTGACGAATGTGTTTTGTGCTTAACATCTCTTCATCAAAGATAGCATTTAAAACTTTATCGTAAATGCTTGTGTCCTCTGATTTCTGCATTGTTCGCAGGATATCTGAACATAGAGAACTGACACTGAATCAGGGTAATGCAAGAAACTTAACCAAAAAATAAACAAATTAGCTAAAGGACTTAAGATTCTTAATGTCTACGGTCTGTACTAAAATGCATATTTCATAATGAAATTTCAGTTTGCATTATTAACTGTAATTGTCAAGATCATCTGATTTTTTGTATTTTTATATACTCCTTGGGAGTGGCCACTCATATAGAAAGTAAGCATTCAAGAGAGCAAAATATAAACATAACTGATATATTACTTTTATGCAAAAAATAAGACATATAGCCACTGGTAGCTGTAACAAATCAGAGTTCTTTAGCAGGAAAAGAAAAAACTATCAATATATCTAGTACACACTCATGAACCCTTTGGCCTTATCAAACGCTGACCGCTTGGTCAGAGGCCTTATTATAATGTCATTAGCTAACTCTCCTAAAATAGTTTGTTGGGGTGGAGATTTATACATGGTTTTTATATCTAATATAGCATGCACATACACTGGGTGCGGCTGGACACATGTAACCAAGAACACTCGCACACATCAAGAATATATTTATAAACATATGCAATTCTCACCATATCAGAAACCAAAACCTCTAAATAAATGTAATGATACTCTTGTATTTTCATAATGACAATAAATTTCATAAATTTCTAGACTACCACAAATTGATGGGAATTAGGAATGCATTGAGTTCAAACGTTGCAAAATGTGTGAGTGCGCGTGCGTGGGGGGGAGGGGGGCTTATGGTTAGCACAAGACTCGAAAGACGATACTATTTGGCCCATGTAACTGACCGCACCTAATGAGATAAGATGATGAATTCTTTTGGTGGATAACGACGTGTACTGTGTAGGTTCATTACAATAATAAGTTGCATAATGAACAACAAAGGTCATAATCACTTGCCATCCAACAATTCAGACTCCATTCGTGGAGGAAATGCATTCTGCAAAAGTTCTGTTGCAGACGGGCGATCTGAGGGACCTGGAGACATTAACTGCCGCAGCAAGGATTCCTGTTCTGGAAACTCAGCAACCCATGAAGGTGGAAACTCCGCTTTCTGTTTCAGATCGGATAAAACAACGTGCCTCTCCATTGCAGTCCCAAATGGATGCCAAAGCTCAAAGAAAACCACTCCTAAGCTGTACATGTCAGCCTGCACATCAATTAAACCCAAGAATTACATAATTTTGCTCGAAGCAAACATTGTTATATGGCTAGAAAAGGATAATGCTGAATGCTTGACACCTTTTCATCAATCTTAGGCCATCCTTGCTCAATCTCAGGAGCTGTATAGAAATATGTCCCAACTTGTCCAGTGCCATCGATGGAAACTCCAGTTGTATCAGCAGGATGGGCTAGATCTTGATCCAGCTGCTCCAACTTCAAGAACTTGGCTGAAAGAAAAAGAAAAGAAAATTTGAGAATTCATTCACGAACAAACACCACTCCCTCCAGTGTAGAAAGCTCAGACATTAACAGGGCATTGTTTTATATGAATTTTTAGACCAAATCAGAAATAGTGAAACACTACACGAAGAGTTACATAATGTCACTGCACACGCAGGAAAATGTGTGTAAGTGCAGGCATTTATTAGTGACCTCGACTGCATTACAAAGAGAAATTATATGGATAAATGAAAATTGCACATGCAAATCAGGATGCAATTGGAAACCTTGCTAGCCTACAGATTACTAGGCCTATCACATATTCTAATAATTTCATGAGCACCAATCACACATATTGAAGTTGTTCATTGTTGTAATAATCTAGATAGAAAAAATATTGGAAACATACACGAAGAAAAAGAAAATAAGTAACTAAAGGATTCAAGATCTTACCAAGACCAAAGTCACCAATTTTAATATCATTGCGAGCATCAAAGAATATGTTACTTGGTGTTAAGTCCCGGTGAATTATTCCTTGCCCATGTATGTGTGCCAAACCTTCTACTATTTGGCGAAACAAATGCCAGGCCAATTCTTTGTCAAAATGATTATATGATTCAAACATCTGGCGAAGAGTCCTTTGAACCCAACAACAATGACATTTAGTGAATACCACATAATTAAAAATAATGAGTGTACTTGTGAAATTTTGTATACATGAGTCAAGAATTAAATGAAACAATAGACACAAACACAATAATAATAACAATCATATACAACACAAGATCAGCCTATAAGTACCCTATTTACATTGCTTCTATCAGCCACCCTCATCTGGAGCATATAAATGACATACACCAAGTTTGTTACACACATAACTGGTATAATTGACCTATACCTAAATATGTTTGATCCTCTCATGGAACGCTGGATTTGAGAGAATATGTGCAGAGCAATCTGATTGTCAAAAATGAGTGTCGTCTCTGTAACCTCTTCAGACCTTCATTCTACAACCAATCTTATTCTTTTTTTTTTTTTTTGGGAATAACAACCGATCTTATTCGAGCACAAAATCGACCATCTTGGCGCGGTGGTCTTTATGTTCCTAGAATTCAAGCAAAGTTTGATGTTGGAGGCCCACATATTATAGTTTTTTTTTTGTCTAACTTGTCAGTTGACAGTGGGGCACTGATACAGTTGGTGAAAATGGAAGGATCAGACTTCAGAGGATTAGAATTCGGTGTGAATCAACAAAGAAAAGTAAGAAATAGCAGTATAGCACAATTGTGGAAACAAATAATTGTAAGGTATAAACCAAGCGCTACAAATATTGACAAAGACTCGTCGGAATGTGCGGCAAACAGTGGCGGCAATGTTAGGTTGCATGCAAGAAAGAGCACAAGTGGGTGTGTTTTGATATCTAAGGATGGTTTGGTCCAACAACTGCAAGCCAGACTAGTGAAAGGCTGGACGAAAACTGAGACTGACAAGCTGACAGCAACAGTTAGAGATGTACAGTGGCAGTGAATTGAAGGAAGCCTATTGGAAACGGCAGCTGGAAATAAAAACACGGCCAAAGAAGGTGGAGACCGGAGAAACATGTAGACTGTATGAATTCCAATTGAAAAGTATATTTCAACTTTCAAGCCTCCAAGTTCCCAACAACAACAAAAACTTCCTTCAGTTATAAATGCGCCGACTTTCATGTCCAAAACTTACTAGTCATTATACTACATTAACTGCCAAAAGGAAAGACCTCTTTTCTAATACAAAAGGAGAAGTTCAATAAGAAGAGAAAATAATTATGAAGAACTTAGCTCTCTGAAAATCTTACCTGGGACAGTACTCCATTTGTATATAAAGATATGTTGATTCAAGCTGATTCTCAAGCCCGATAGCATCATTGGAGCTTGCAGCTTTGTAGCTGAAAGTAGAGCTCGCTGGAGTTCTTGATTCCCCGGCAGGATCACCATAAGAATCTGCAACTCCAGTTTCAAACCATGCCTGGAAGTTTTACAGCTATTAAAAATTTAAAACCATCATATGACCACATAATATTGTGGTAAACTAAAACATTTTATTTGCATTTCTATTCATAGACTCTTCCAAAAACTGTGCACTAGAGCATACAGTTAATGCAGCAACATAAGGAAATAAAAAATCAGATACAAGAAACAAAAGTTTCCATAATACGAAAATTTGTGCAAAAAATAATAAACCTTTATACCTGATAATACCGAACAACGTGTTGATGTTGTAAACGAGAAAGCGTAGCTACTTCCCTGATTTTCTCACCATAGATATATGGATAAACAAGTAAGTTATTGTAATTAAAAAACGAGTAAACAGTTACATATAAACAGTAAGAAAAGATAAGAAATGGCCAAAGCTGGCAGTAGTCAAATAAATATATTCTTTCTCTTATAATTTTCAACACATGAAAAAAAAATGAAATGGGGAGGACAAACAACATACAGGAAAATGAACTATATCAAAACATGAGGTGAGACAATACATAAGATATGTCATACCTATACCATGAAATCTAATTGACCAATAAAAAGAGTTCATGTGTGATGCAAAGATGAGGTATACTCATACTTATTTACAAGCCATACTTGCCCTCCCCTTGGTTTTAATTTGAATTCTCCTCCGCGTGTCGTTTCAATTTTATGCAACGAAACATTAGCACCAATTAAGTAAATTGACCATGATATCTTTTCACAATTTTTTTTCTTTTTCAAATCTCTTTTAAATCTGCATTCATCTTCCATCACAAAACCTATCTTCTAGCTTTATGATCTACATCAGACATCAGCTCTATTTTTTGTCATCAACAAATAATGGCTCTAAATTATATTTGATTCCCTCGATATAATTTAACATATAGCTACAGGAGATACTAGTTGATGCAGCTGTACAGGATTTAAATAAGTTTGAGAACACTAAGATACAAGATTTTTAAGATATTTAGGTTAAGCAATAGTAAAACTGAAGGAAGAAATATTTTGTAATAATGAGATCAATAATTTAACGTAACAATAGGATCGAAGATCGACCTCAGAATCTAATACAGGTAGATGAAATGCAAAGTTATGCCTAGTTGTCTAGTTGAAATCCTACAATAAATTATGTAGACCAAAAAATGGTGGGTGGCAAAGAAATTAATCGATGAAAATGTTGACAAATTGACATGCTTAATAACAGATACATCTTCAAACACCACCACAATTAAGACTTTTATCAGAATATGAAGTTTTTAAGCGCAATCATACTTTCCGTAGGACCAATAAAACTTATGTCAAAGAACAAAATCAATCCTTGGATTCTAAAGAAGGTTTAGTTTCAACAGCAGTTACAATTATTGCTTCAAAATGTTTCATCATCCCAAAGTTAATCATAAACTACAGCATGCAGGAGTTGGATCAGAAAGTGCAGATGACAATACAGCCCATTTTGTAAAAAAAAATTGAAGATTTGCAAAAACTGGATCAGGTAAATATTCTAATATTAATCAATGACTGTAAATGTAATACTTTGGCTATAATTACATAATCGTGCGCTGAACTATATACATTAGTGAAAAAGCTGTAGCAAGTTCCTCCCTAGATCAATTAAATTCACCTTAATATTCGGTCAGGCATGCTTTTGTCCTTAAGGCGAATTTTCTTCATTGCATACTGCCTTCCATCGAGTTTATTTTTGCACAACACAACGTGACCAAAACCACCATGACCTATTTACATTGCCAAGCAAAATCTTTCAGTAAATGATAAGAGATATGAGAAAATCCAGTTAAATAATCATCTTTTAATAAAAAAGTTCATTGAAATGATTAAAAATATTTCCAAAGCTATAATAATTCATGCTATCTTTTCCAGCAAACACAAAGGCCAGGCAATGAAGATCATTGACAAAAAGAAATTATAGTACTCTACCATCATCATGGTAGACATCTAGGAGTGTATGACATCAAAGAATATTATTATATATATAAAACTCGACACAAGTTCATGAAGTTCCTTTACCAAGAGGGCGTAGCTCCTCAAAATCATTTAAATATCGAGAACTGTGTTGAACTGTATTAGAGCCTCCAAGATCAGAAGAAGGTGTCCAAAATTGAGATATTCTAGATGATGCCTAGACAAAACAAATAAATAATAAAAAAAAATAAACAAAAATTTAGTGGTAAGAAAGAGAGTATATTTCCCCATAAGATTTTCCAACCAGGTGTTTCTTGAAGATATGATCAAAGGTTTTGTTGAAAAGGGAAGGTGGTTTTGATGCCATATCACGTGCCGAGTCAGAAAATATCTGGAATACAACTCAAAGGATTAGGATCATTCTAGACCTGGAAATTATTTGAAAATGGGAGTAAAAATATTATTGTTTTGGTAAAATAGCAATCTAGTTTATACCCCTAAATTGTACAGCTCTGTTGCTAATTGAGGCAAAGAGTCAGCCAAGGTACCTTTAGAGGCACAAACAAGGCGAAGCATGTGAACCTGATGCAAAAGAAGGAAAAACAAAATTAATGTTGAGCATAACTCTGCTGTGACTAGCTGATAACAGTAAATTTTGAGTTTTTACCATTATTAAATCCTTTTCTATTGTTTGAGATGCTTGGTGATGAGGCGACACAGAAGATAGAGACTCTGTAGACTCACTGTCAGATATATCTTTGTTATCTTCTGTTGTATACTCATCCACAATAAAATACTGCATGTGAAGTGATAGAAAATAAAGGAATTGGCATAAACAGGTGTCTCAAACAGATGCAGACCAATTACAATGGTGCCAAAAAAATATGAGAGAATTTCTAAATTTCAATGAAACATGAATGATTTCCCATCAGAATAGAGGCATGTTGCATCAATTCAAGGAATTTCCTCGTATATATCAATTCGAGTTATCTTTAATTAGTTCATTTGAACAAACCTGGGACTCTCGCATAAACAGTATGAGCCTAAAAATCCAGGTAGGTCTGGGTTTAAAAAGAGTGATCAGGTAAGGCTTTTCCTATCAGGACCAATGATTATATCTTGACATAGGATGACATACACAGACATATATATTACATTTCCATCCCTCTATAACATTAACATTTTTCTGATTTTAACTCATTTATTGCGCAATTATTTCAAACGTCAAACCTACAAATCCAGACAAAAACAAAGGTTAAGAACTTCTAAATTACATGATCTGCATTGTTCATCTTCATGTGCTTAATTAAAATTCAACAATCTAATACATTAAACCTTTCAGGAATTACATCAAATATTGTGCACCATCTGATCAAATTGCTTAACTCATTTTCCTAAAAATCCATACCATTTTTTTGTTCAGGTGGAAAGCAAGATACCAAAAGTCCAAAAATCATTGAAAGACTAATCAATTTCAACAGTTAGCGACATAATTCTGGCCGGTTATAAATAATAAATTTAACAAGAGTAGTTCTTAACATAGGATATATAGGAACAAAAGTAAAAAAATAAAAAATAATTGCTGATGTCCAACAAACAATACACGACCCTTACAACAAGCAAATCATGTCCTTTACATTACCTCTTTCTCACCTTCATTGTCGTCCCCTACAAAACCATCCACCAGAGATCTACTTGAATGAGTCAAAGTTGAGCTATTGTTATTGTCTTCACTAACTTCTCCGACAGTATCTAATTTGGCAGGAAGTTCTTGCAATATGAACGGGTTTTCCTTGCTATCAGATTTTTTTTCCCGAGCTTCTATTCGTGGTTTGGAGGCATCTAACTTAGAGGAAGGAAGAGAAGAAATTTTTACAGCAGGTTCATCAATTCCAAAACCCCAATTCCAGGACTCTCCATAGCCACTGAAAAGGTCGATGAAACCATAAACAAAAGATCTGTTCTTATTTGAAGATGCCATATCCTTGGGACACAATTCATCTATGCCCTCTGTAGTTGAGTGTGAAAACTTCTACAATCGGAGGATAGAAGCATAGCACCATCAGTTTAAGTAGAAAATTAACTTGTTCATAGAAATAAATGATTGATGAAACCTCAAAAATTATATAAGAAATTAAAGAATATCAACACTGACATCTACAATCTTCTTTTCTTTTAAAAACAAAATACTAACTAATATTGATTTTATGATTACAACCTTCAGTGAATAATAATAAAACGAATGAATAATAATAGTTACAATAGCTTAACAGAAAATAGTATGTAAGTAACAGTAAGCTCACAGATTCAGTTGGTTTGGCAATAGGCTCAATTCTAGACAGAAATTCTTGAGCAGCCTCAACTAAATTAAAGATCATTACTCGTCCCTCCCTAGCATTTAAATTGGCCTGTAAAATGGCAAGAACAAAAGATCACTACATTTTACGCACAACAAAGAATATATCACCCTTGCCACACTCAAACAAAGAATACATCATGAATTAACTGTGAAACAATAGTTAATACCAAAAGAACAGGCAAGCACCTGATCAAGGAGGAGAGACAAAAGTTTATTAGCATCGGTTTGTGATAAACCCATCTCGGGAGTAATCTGCAACTTGGGACACTTGAAAGGATACCCAGGCAAGCACCTAGCCAAAAAAAATAAGAGTGAAAAACAATGATTGACTTCATAGCAACAAAGATCCCCTTCTTCAGAAACAAAAATAGAAAGCAACCTACGTAGCACAGACACTTCAGATTGAAGGTAGACACTGACACATGTCAACTGTTTCCATTTTCTTAAACTATTATCGGTGTTTACATGTCAGTGTCATGTCTTAAGTGTGTGATTCATGGAAATTGTTGAGTATGGCTCATAAATGCTAACAGGTGTACACTGTAAACCCTAGTCTTTCAATGATAACACAAAGGAACTGCAGTCAAAGACGTAGGCATAATTGGCCAAACTTCATTAACAAATGTCAGGTGTTCATTGTTTGTGTTTATTGTTTTTTAACTCTTTTGAACAGGTTGTTCTTCTAACTGAAGAAATAGCATAACATACCTGACAACAAGAAGAGCGGAAACATCCACATCCTCATAACCCATGTCATTCGAGTAAGGCCTGTTCAATCTCAAACAGAAGTGAAACATTGATGATTAAAACAACAACAACAACAATACGATATCACCATTAATTAATTAATTGATTAATTAATTAGGAGCATGATTGGATTTGGCTTATTTGAGCTTATAAGATTTGTGAGACTATTTGGGAGAACTTACAAAAACAACTTATGGCATTATTCATAAGCTGTTTTCAGCTTATTTTCATAAGTTCTGATAAGATAGCTTATAAAAATAGCTTAGAGCTTATACATAAGCTACTATCATGATAAACACATGTGACATGTGTCGTAAGCTGCAAATAAGTCGTTTATGCGAACCTAATTAACTAATCAAGATTATGAAGCGAAAGAAACAAACCTGAGCTTAATAACAATTTGAGGAGGAGATTTTGGAATAATTTGGCAATCCTCTTGAAAAATTGCACACCTAATAAAAAATTAGGAAACGAATTAAATATGAAATGAAAGAGTGTGAATGAGTTGAAGTGAAGTTAGTTACAGTGCAGTGATTTCTTCGGAGAGTTGTTCGTTGTTATCATCGTCGTTACGGAATTGAGAAGTGTGGTGGTCTTTGGAAGAAGGTGTTCTTGCTTTGTTTCTTCTTCCTCCGCCACCTCCTTTCTTCTTCTTGTTCCCCATTGATTGATTCAGAAAGCTTCGATCAAAACAATGGCAGTTACGAGATATTGACGAGAAATTGAAGAATGACGAAATGTGTGTGGTGTAGTCAGAGAAGGTGGCGCTTCATTACTGAGGAAGGAAGGGGAAATGCTTGTGTTTTGAATAATTCTAACACAGTTTCACATTACTTACTTTTTTTTTAGTATACAAAAATCAAAAATCACCGTGTGTAAGTAAAATATTCTCATCTCTGCATCAATAAAAAAAAATTAATTGAATTAGTCAAAAATTAAATATTGGATATCCTTCGAACACAACAAGAACGAATAATCTTCTGAGTCTTGTGAAACTTAAATAAGAGATAAATTTTTCATAAGAGCTTTAAGTTGTGAATTGAATTTCGAAAACTTATCAAATACCCGAATAAGTCAATTCACTATCTTACAAATGAGTCGACTTCTTATTAATTAAGTCACCCTTCATTGATAAAATCAAAGACTTTTATTATAGAAGAGATATGTTTTTTTTCTCGAAATGATAGAAGAGGCCTATGTTATTTGTGTCAAATATAAAATATATAATTAATTCCCCTAAAAAAACAAGTAATTATGTTGGACAACATTACATTACCTTCGGAAAAGAAAAAGAAGGAAGACAATACATCTCTATTCAAAACTTTAAGGAATACAAAGATATTACAAAAATAATATTTTGAGTCAAAATTGTGAAGAGCAGTCACTAGTATACATTTGTATCTGGTGGCATAGATTAGTGGGGATTGGGGAGCGAATATAAAACTTGGCATGTTCACACGCTTTAGAATTATTTGTATTCATGATCATTTTCATCTTCTAGCATAAATTTTGTAACAGAGCCCTATATAATGAAATTGTTGTTTGTTATAAGAAATTAGAAAAATAAACTAAATTATTTTAGAATTATATGAAACACATGTCTTACTATTTATGTTGAAATATCTATCTACAATGTTAACTTATAATAGTAATGTAAAATATCTATCTGAATTTCAATTTTGGTAGTCTAAATACCACACTTTAGTTCATGTAAAGATGCACCATTTTGATAAATATAGACATACCATGCCACTTTCTTCTCTTTGTTTATTTAGTTTGATATATCCTAGCATTATATATATTTGTAGTATTATATAATTAGGGTAGTGATTTATATCATCATATTAGTTCACACATATCATCTAACAAGTATTCAAATATCTGGTTTTTTATCACGTTATCAGCACGATCATTTCATTGGAAGTGCTTACTCATGCTTGATATAATCATGTCCAACGTTAAGCATCAATTCAAAATTGTAAACATAACTGGAGACAACTACATAACTTGGAACAACAACTTGATTAAGTATCTTGCATGTGAGAGGCTCGACAAAATCCTTGAAGGAGACAATTCAAGAAAGTCGACAGTTAACCAAGAGGAAATGTCAATGAAAATATATTAATAGAAGTGTCACTTAGTTCAGAGGTTGTAGTGGTTGATTTTTTTTTCATGCTCACAAGTTCAACATTCAAACTTCGCATTTTTTAATTGCATGTTCATTATTTTAAATGAAACTTTATAAAAATGCAAAAGAATAGGTTTAATGGGGTTTGAACCCATAATGCCACTAAACCAATGCACCATTTGTCGTAATATTGTGAGTCTTATTTGTATATATCTATTTGAAAGGCCTAGTGTTGAAACAAAAGTTGCCTCCCTTCACTAAGTGGTATAAGTTTATTTACAATCATAGATACATTAAGGCAAAAAGACGGTGCGGAAATTTATATTTTGTGCGTCAAAATTCTACTCAAAAGTTTCTAAACCATTTCTTCTTTCTCTAATGCATTAGAGCAATTGAGAGAATTTTATTTTATAAACTATCATTGTTTGATACGCTTAATATGATTGTCCAATTCATGTCAAGAATCCCAATGTATCTTGAAGGGATTCACCAAAATACTCGTTTGCAATTGGTTGGCATAAATTGATGGGGAAAATCGAACATAAAAAAAAAATTTGATGTGTTCGCGCACACTTTAGAATTATTTACACAACTAGTTAGGTCATTCTCTTGTCAAAAAAAACTAGTTAGGTCATTTTCATCTTCTTCATGTTCAAAATTTTGCACCAGTCCCTTAGACACAAGATCCAACAATTTATTGGGCAAGATACAGCAGAAACTCAATCTAATTTTGCTAAGGGGAAACAAATACTAGATGAAATTTTAATAACTAGTGAAGTGGTGGATGATGTGAAAAAGAGGAAGAAGAAGCTCATCTTGTTTAAAGTAGATTTTAAAAAAGCATAAGATTTTGACGAAATGATTGACACGAAATAATATCTTTGAAAACTATAGATGATAAACTTATATTTGTATAATATTGTTCCTGCATTGCGATTAAAATTTGAAGTTGTTGCTTTTCTTCTTCATTCTTGCTCTATCAACATTTTAATTTATCACGAGAAGAGAGTGTATAATTTAATATGGACATCTGTTAAAAGAGTGAAGATAAAGGGCATTTTAGTCATAAACTTGCATTGTGTGAAAGTTGGGATTGCAGGGTTGTAACTGAAATCAAAATCAAAAGAGTATAACCGAGTGTGTGCCACGTGGTATGTTCTAGAAAGAGAAAAACTATTTTTATTTATAGTATTTCCCAAAATCTTTTATGCATTCATTTCGATAATTACCCAACTTCGTCCTTGAATTTTCAAAATCAATCAAATGCGTTTCCAAATTTTGCGAAATATCTAGGTAGTCCCCGAATTTACAAAATGTCAATCAAATCAGTCCCTCCGTTAATTTGGCATGTTAACGGAGGTGACGTGTACTGTTAAGCTTACTACGTCAGATGTAACACCCCGTTTTCCCAACAATGTAAATAATACACATAAATCAGAGTATTCAACGTAAAACGGAATGCCACACTACATTGAAGTATAAATAGAGTAAAGTCACTATTTATTAAAACATCTTTCTCAAAATTCAATTACATCACAACAGAAAATTAATTCTTTACTCAACAACTTTGGCACTACGGCCTCAACATAAACAACTTTAATGAAAATCCTAGTTCAAACAGTTTAACAACATAGTTCATAAATAATACGTAACAATGGAAACAAAGCAAACATCCTCATCCCGTTACGTATCAGAGCGACCCTAAGACGACGCATGAGAGAGTCAACTCACATCAGCAGCTAAACCTGGTTATCTGCACGTTACCCACATAGAGGCAACATTCAAACAGAAGGGGTGAGATTCACATTCAATAATAATAGGCATATAATTCATCAACGGAATTTAACAACATAAACAACAATAACTAAACAACAATAATACTTCACATATGCTTCAATTATTTCTACTTGGCATTAAATCAATGACAACAACTCGACGACGACGACGACGAGACAATGCAAAGACACAACAACAACTTGACTATGCAGTATGCATGTGGTACCAATCAACGTGTTAGAGCATAGACTCTCAATTCAACGTGTAGAGCATCGGCTCTTAAATCAACGTGTAGAGCATAGGCTCTGAAATCAACGTGGTATGGATGATTAAACATTCAAGAGGGCATGAGCCCCCAACTTTATATGAGTATGCATGGACTCAACAATTTATTCAACAATAACGTACAACTTTAACGACATCAACGACACCAACAACAACGACAACAACAACAACAAACGACGACTCCACATCATAATTTCATAATTCATCGTTTATGAGCAACATCATGTCAGATCATATTAATCAACATATACATTCATATAGTAATTCATCAATGTGTACATTCATATAACAATTCATCAATATACACCTTCATGTAATAGTTCATCAACCAAAGTTATTCATGACAAACAAAGCCATTTGAAAACTGACCATATTACCTAAGACTTTCATGTTCACACCAGAGGCTAATTCAAAAGAGAAACGTGTGAAAATGACGCAAGAACATGAAAAGATACACTGTTACTAGGTAACACGCCTCGCGGGCTGACTTACTCACCGTGGCGAGTTAGCTCACTCGCCGTGGCGAGCTAGTGGCGAGCAAACACTGCTCTCTGTCACGTTACAGCTCGCTGTGGCGAGCAGATTACTTGCTGTGGCGAGTCGTGACAAACTTCTGTCGGGAAGAACGATTTTTCACCCCAAAAACCCAATTTTCATCTACTCCAATCCCAAATTTGATAGGGAACTCGACCTATGATAATTCTACAACCTGAACATCAATTATACACAAATTCAATGGATTTTCTACTCTATTAACAACCAATTTCTACCCCAAAACCTAATTCTTAAATTCACAAAACAACAACAACAACTACATGGTAAATTCAATTTCAGAATTATATAACCTAAGATTAGAGAATGAGAGTCCCACCCTTACTTTAGATTAGGTGATTACAAGATTCTACAAGCTCTCCCTTCTCTTGGTTCTCCTCTTTTCTTGGTTCTCCTCTTTTTTTCCAAAAGTTTTGTTAAACCTAAACTTGTCTGACTCTTAGTTTTTATATCTCTTAACCTCAACATATTTCTACTTAACTCCACTTATTTCTAATTAATTCTAATTCAGCCCCTTCAAGTCTAATTATTCTAATTTTCCAACCTATCCCACTAAATAATAAATAAAGCCACTTAATAAAATATTAATACACAACAACATGTCACTTATCAACATAAATCATATAAGTCATATAAAAGACTCTAAACTCAACCAAAATGATCAAATAAATAAATAGGGCGTTACATCAGATGTCACGCAAGCAGGGACTAATTTGGCCAAAAATGATGAAATTATCAAGGACCAAATTGATTGATTTACAGAAAATTGTAAATTCTCCAACGTCTCTTTTTCCCCCAGCATCTCTTTCTTCTCAACGTCTCTTTCTGCCCCAAATATATAAATTTGGAACCCTAATTTTATAATTTGTCACCTAAAGTTCAAAATCCCCAAAATTTCTTCCATTAATTGATGACAAAGTTTTTCCCTAATTCAAAAAACTTAAAAACCTAGTTTTTTTTATTGAATTTGAAATCCAAAAATCGTTCAAGCTTTGGTGTCAGAAATCACTGGTGTTTGTTTATGCCTTCCATTTAAAATCACTGGTCCTCTCATGCCATATCTCCTTGTACTCATTCCGTGAAATAAAATCAATCAAATCAGACCTTAAATTATAACACTATCCATCAAATCAGTCCTCAAATTATCACAATAAGTATCAAATCGATCCTTATTTTGGTCTCAGTTATACCTGTATAGAAATTGCATCAGTTACAAGTCCATTATCTTGTTGCACCTCACTAGCAAGATTGTCAACAACATTCTCTTGTTGCACCTCAGTAGCAACAACATTTTCCACACCTGCCACATTACCTTCTACTTGTTCCTGAGGCTCAATGTCAATCTAATCTTTTGGTCTCCTTTCCACACCTTCCTTCACACAGCTTCCTGGGTCATGTCCCATCAGTCCACATCTCCCATATTGAGTGTCATTATAGGTTTTCGTCATGTTACTCCCACCAATAGCTTCTTGATTTCCATCCTTTCTCTTGTTTTTCTTTGGTATTCCTGCAGCCCTTTTCAACTTTGGTGACACAGGTTTTTCATAAGGTGTTGGTTCCCAATAAATTTGAGAATTCACAGGTTGAATAAAGTAGCTATAAGTTGCCCTATATGATCCAAGGATCGACTTGATACTTATTGTGATAATTTAAGGATTAATTTGATGAATAATGTTATAATTTAATGTCTGATTTGATTGATTTTATTTCAGGGAATGAGTACAATGAGATAATGCATGAGAGGACCAGTGATTTCAAATGACAGACATAAACAAATACCAGTGATTTTTGAACATCAAAGCTTGAACAATTTTTGGGGATTTTAGGATTTCGAATTCAATAAAAAAAAATTAGGTTTTTAAGTTTTTTGAATTGGGGAAGAACTTTGTCATCAATTAATGGAAGTAATTTTGGGGATTTTGAACTCTAGGTGACAAATTATAAAATTAGGGTTCCAAATTTTTATATTTGGGGAAGAAAGAGACGTTGAGAAGAAAGAGATGTCGGGGAAAAAGAGAGTTGGGGAATTTGCAATTTTCTGTAAATCAATCAATTTGGTCCTTGGTAATTTCATCATTTTTGGTCAAATTAGTCTCTGCTTGCCTGACATCTGACGTGGTAAGCCTTGTAAGAGGTTAACAGTACACGTCACATTCGTTAAGAGGCCTACTTAATGGAGGGACTGATTTGATTGACATTTTGTAAATTCGGGGACTAAATAGATATTTCGCAAAATTTAGGAGCGAATTTGACTGATTTTTGAAAATTCAAGAAAGAAGTTGGGTAATTACTCGCATTCATTTACCCTTGTGAATTGTGATTGGCGTTATTTGACTTATTGAATATTGTACTATATTTAAAATAGTTTTATTTAATATGCACAGGTAAATTAATCTTACATCTCGTAAAAGTTATTTTTCTACCATTAAATCATTACTTAAAAAAAAAACTCAGTATCCGATCGAAAAACGAAAAATTCGAGGAGACCAATCACGTCGCCCACTTGCAGGGACCTTGTTTAAAGCCAGATCAAAGTTCTGTATAAACTTACCAATCGAAATTGACGCCAGGAAGAATCGAACTTAAGACCTTAATTGTAAGAGTTATTGTTCTAAATGATGGAAAAAAAACGTGTGCATGGTGTAAGAATTATTTCACTTTTTCTTAAAGGAAAATATTAACAAATGTCATCGAGGCAGGACACTCTTTAAACACTATTAATAGTAAGTTTCTTTAAAAAAATCTGTGTAATCAATGCATTGGAATTTGCAATATTTTAACTTTTTTAAAAAATATTTTTTAAATTTGGGATGAGCAGTGAGCACTCGTTAACGGACTCTTTCTTAAAATATCAAACACAATTTTGCAGAAAGGGTATGAATCATATTTTGTTTCTTAAAAAAGAAAAGAAGTCTATTTCATGGGAGTAAAGAAATTAATTGTGTATAGAGAGTGATGTGGGGTAGATTGGGTGTGATCCAACCTCACCCTATTTCAGCCAATCACAAACTCCTATTATATTACTTTTGATGAGCCCTTCACTGTCCCTCCCCACATATTCCTTATCTCCTTACTCCTACTAAACACTCAAGCAACGTAGCACACAACATTGCCCCAATATCAAAGCCTTGAAATTCTTCACATCACATTCATTCATCTTCTACTTCACTTTCCTTCCACACTTTCAATAACCCTTCTCCTTTGTTGTCCTAAATTGACAAAAGAAAATTGTAGTATACTCTCTGAACTAAATGGCAACCAATTCTCTTCACTCAATTCAACATCATTCTCTCAGCAAACGCCACTACTACCCTTCTGAAACTGCTCCTCCATCAACACTTTCATCCTCACTTTTCCTCAAACCAACCACCATCAACCCCACCAACATAACCCTCTCTCACTCTTCCTCTTCCAACTCCTCTATCACATTTTCTATCTCCCAAACAACATCCTCCACACCATCATCAACCTCTCAAACCAGCTCCTTTGAACTCCTCCAGCAGCATCTTTCAGCCAAAAACTTCCGAGAAGCCGACGAAGAGACAAGACGTCTTCTCATCGTCCTAGCAGGCGAAGCAGCTCAGAAGCGCGGCTATGTTTTCTTCTCAGAGGTTCAGTTCATCTCAGAAGCAGACCTCAAAACAATTGACCAGCTGTGGAGAGACCATAGTGACAACAAGTTTGGATACAGTGTCCAAAAGAAATTATTTGGTAAGGCTAAAAAAGACTTCACCAAGTTCTTCATCAAGGTTGGTTGGATGAAGAAGCTTGACACTGAGATGGAGCAATATAACTATAGGTCTTTTCCTACAGAGTTTATATGGGAGCTCACTGATGACACTCCAGAGGGTCATTTACCTCTGACAAATGCACTCAGAGGAACACAATTGCTAAGTTATATTTTTAACCATCCAGCTTTTGATTCAGTCCAAGACGAAGTTGAAGTTTCATTTGGTGGCACTGAGGGAAATGGAGCACTCAAAGGGTTAAAAGATTCATCAAAACCATTGGCTACCAAGATCTTCAAAACAGACTATAGTTTCTGATGAGTTCAGAAAACTTCACAATAAACTTGCTGAGTTCATAGAGAATGTAACTTGATTTGTGTTTTAATTCTTACGTATATACATAGTAATTGTTCATTCATCATCAATAGATGAAGGTAGTTACTTGAATTGTATTTTTTTTCTTTACTTAATAATGATAATGGTATTTGCATCTTAGAAACTCATTAAACTGAAGGCTTATATGTTGGCTGTCACAATTTAAAAGTGGTAAGTGGAATAATGTTATGTGAATCCTTGTGCACATAATGGACAAAATTACAAAGCCTGCCATCTTGTTTATAACGTCCGTTTCTATAGTGACAACTGTTGTTTCAGTTGCAAAACTTGCAACGGAACTCTACCACAGACATAGACAAAAATTGACTTCTGCAACTTGTGCATTTTCTATAGATTATTTATTAATTAATACAGTGTTTCTCACTTTAGTTTCCCGCCATGGCTCAATTTCTCTTTTTCATTCCCCCCACCCCACCAAAACAAAACCTATTTAACATCTTAACTTTAAATTTTTAAACAATTAAGAACTATGCTAGTTGCTACAGTCATTTCTGAGTGTTTATAATCAAGAATAATGCTAGTGCAACACTTTCATTGCACACATAACTTCGGTGTTATTGAGAGAAAGATGAAGTAAAACCAACTGTTACTAGACACTGAGAAGTACAAATACAAACAAATGTATATGCAAAGCCTGTAAGGTATATTATTCGTTTATTAGAGTATAGCTTTACTAATCAAAATCCAAAAAACTACTTAATAGAAACAGAAATGGGGGAAAAGGATGTTCCAAGGTTTATTAAAGGGAAGAAAGCACTAAGTATCATTCTCCCTTTCGCCTTTCGTTTTTCACCAAACTTGTAATAAATGAGAATAGCTTTGTTCCATAAGTTAAGATTCTTTTGAAAAACAAAAAGTTCAAAAGAACTTGTATTAAAATTGGGATATGCAACATATTACCTTTACATTTCTTCTATCGTTAATTCATTAAAACATGAAAGTAACCCTTTTTACCATTTAGCCTATTCTATATCCCTTGTGTCTCTATCTCATCCTCCCTAAATTTTCCAAATGCAGCCTGAAGTAGCGTTCTTTCCAAATTGTGAAAGGAAAAGCTAATCAGCTAAATTTTACAACATAAAGGCTGATGGATGGTATATTAAATTTCTCAATGTTGATGCTTTGCACGGGTTTCCTCCTTCCATACCATCAAAACAAGAGTTGCCACTTCGATACCGCCCATCCAGTGCAACAAAATCTAGCACATCAGAACGTTTAAAATTTAAAACAAAAATGAAGCTAAGTTTGCTAGGAAGCACATTAATTAGATACTTTCCACTTGAAGAAAATTAATCAAACAACTCGGCATTACAAGAGAAAACATCATACATGACTTCAATTTTACAAAATTCTTTTTCTTTTCTACTTCAAATTGATAAAGAAAGCTATTTTAATTTCTGACATCACAAACAAAATTTAGCAATGTTAAAAGGGGCCACAACTTACCAGGCAAAAAAACTAAGCACAGGGACACAGTCTCCTTGTGTGCTGATGTGAACCATCACAAGAAAGTATAGATTGTGTTTCCGTGTATAAACATGATTCCGGATTCTGAAAACAACCCAAAGCAAATATCAATTTAAATGTCCTGAAAGTGTTTTCCTTGGTATAGATTGTGTAATGATATCTCTACGTGATAAGCATGAATTCAAATCAATATAGGATGCTGAACATCTAAAATTTCATTCCCGCCTAGCGCTACCACAATAGCATTGGAGGAGAAAATGAAAAGGCAACAGGTGACTAGATCCAATCTTAAAGCTTCTTGGTAGTTGAAAACCAACCGGACACCACCTCCAACATGGAGTTTGGTAATTAAAGGCACCATAATGGTTATGTCAGGGCATGCAGATGACATGCGTAAACATGTTTTTAAAGCACCAGTTCTTAGAAATCGTGGTTGTAACACAGCCTCACAAAACCGGTTTGTGATGCAATCCTCGCCTCACAAGCCGGTTTTGTGGGGTTGCGTTCAGAGCCTCCTCCAAGATCCGTTGGGCCACCTGCTATCAGGTTTCCGCTATCGGGCCACCCACCATTTATATCTACGCACCAAGCCCAATAGTATTGGGTGTGAGGGGGTGTGTTAAAGAGTCCAATGTGGGATAAGAGATGGCCAGAACAAATGTTTATGAGTGGGGGCAATTCTCACCTCACAAGTCGATTTTGTGGGGTTATGTAGGGCACAACCATGATTTCTAATATGGTAGCAGAGCCTCGCCAAGATCTGTTGGGCCACCTACTATCAGGTTTCCGCTATCGGATCACCCACCATTTATATCCACGCACCAAGCCCAATAGTGTTGGGCATGAGGGGGGGGTGTTAAAGAGCCCCACATCGGTTGAGAGATGACCTGAACAAGTGTTAAAAAGTGGGGGCAATCCTCACCTCACAGGCCGGTTTTGTGGGGTTGTGTTAGTCCCAACTACAAATTCTAAACTAGTTATGCAGGGCAATTTACACGACATTTCTATGACATCGACATCATATCATCTTAAATTTATATAGGAAAAATGCATCTGCCGATCAACCTCTATTTATCAATATCTGGAATCCAACATGTTTGTTTTTTTCTTAAATCATAAAAGAATTATTACCATATACTTCGGGGCGTCATAAACAACTTCAGCAGGTTGATCTGTGCCAACACTTGCCAAGCAACCTCCCTTGCAGCTCATGTATTTCTGTATACTGCCCACATAACGAAGATCAATTGATACAGTTCGTACATTAAGATAAAAGACACAAAGTATCAGCATGCTGAAATGATATTTCTTCCTCGCTCAGTATTGTTTCTAGTGCCAATATATTATCCATGACACGCAACCAAGCACTAATAAACAAAAAATAAAACCAGAAATACTTTAAATATGCTTTGTATAGAATAAAACCATCCAAGTAAATAAAATTATACGTCTAATGCACAGCGCGGATAAATTACTCAAAGTAGTAGTCCCATTGAAATATATTAGCAACAGAATTTAGAACACACATTCAAAGCATCACTTACATGTCACAATGATTAAGCACCACAAGTTTATTTGGGACACATGATTGTCCTCTTGACTTGCAAACTGAATTACATGATTCACCTTGCCTGCCAAACAAGTGATAAGGAGTTCAACTGCAAAGCCACATCAAGAAACTGCAAACATTAACCTCAACTAAAAAGAAGGGATATCAGTAATAATTTACCTCCCAGCAACAACATTGATGCCGTTCAGCCTTGCTTCTGTGAGAGTGCTATTTGCCACTGGATTCAATACATGAAAAAGAACAGATTCCGTCTAAATAGCTATAAAAAGGCCAAAAGCATAAATATATTTACCAAAAGACGTACAACTACAACCACCCCTAACAAGAGCATGACTGCAATATATTGTTAGTTTTTTCTCTTCCACGTGAGCCAATATTGAGTTGTTGTGGAATGTTATTTTTCAGGGAAAGATCTTGCTGAATTGGTCCACTTCTTTTCCCATAATCTGTTTAACGCTCCCTCAAAAAGTGTTACACGTTCTCCAGACCTTGTGATGGGCAGCAAGGCTCTATAAAATCAAAAACGTATTCACTGTTTCAGAGTCACAAAACCTACTTTCTCTCTACATAAAGCTGCACCAACGAGTTTGAGCAAGTGAAGGTTTGGAACAGCGAAACAGTCCGGTTATAGCAGCAGCAAACAGCAGTAAGATTTTTCTCACCTAGCAATGGCTGGAGGTTAGTGCTCCTTTTATTTTGCTTCCGCTTACCGGTCTGGTTTAAACGTGTTGTTAGTGTTGTTTACATGTTTAAATTGATAGAATAGTTTACATGAACCAAATGTAAACTATTCTATCGATTTAAACATGTAAACAGCACGTTTAAACTAGACCGGTAAGCGGAAGCAAAATAAAAGGAGCACTAACCTCCAGCCATTGCTAGGTGAGAAAAATCTTACTGCTGCTGCTATAACCGGACTGTTTCGCTGTTCCAAACCTTCACTTGCTCAAACTCGATGGTCCAACTTTATGTAGAGAGAAAGTAGGTTTAGTGACTCTGAAACAGTGAATATGTTTCTGATTTTATAGAACCTTGCCCATCACAAGGTCTGGAGAACGTGTAACACTTTTTGAGGGAGCGTTAAACAGATTATGGGATAAGTGGGAAAAGAAGTGGACCAATTCAGCAAGATTTTTCCCTTAAAAATAGCATTCCACAACAACTCAATATTGGCTCACGTGGAAGAGGAAAAACAAGGAAAAAACTAACATATATATCCCAATGAATACGAAGTACAATGTCATTTGAATGGATTGTAGGCGTAACCATCTACTTAACTACTCAATATTACCACTCTCCTCCAGTCTGGGCAAAAACAATAGCATATTATTCCTAAGGTATTGCTAACTGATGAGATTTTGGAATCGGTACCTTGCTAGGTCAAAACAGGATTAGGAACTAACACAATTACAGGCACTGAGGCAGACAAATCTGCAGACTTACCAGAAGAATTGGACGGTAGAGAAAAGCAATGGTGGAAGTCACTAAGATAAGCATTTTCATGAACCTGGAATATTAAATACCAAGATAGAAACATCAGCAAATGCACTCATCATAAACATGGTTTTCAAACAAACTCTCAAGCTAGCTTTTAGACAATCCTAGGCTGTAAAAACAAGTGATCTCTCATGCAAACTCTTTTCGTCAAACTAATATGTGCTCAAGTAAACTCTAGATAAAATCAATAAATCATCGACTCTACTAACTAGTTAGCGAGTCTGACATTAGACATAGTTTTGGCTTCAATATGTATAGTTTGGTCCATTTTCTACGATATTCGGGTTGAGTTGCCTATGCATTGCAACATGTATAAACCAAATAATATTTTGTTCTATTTTATCAAACACTAAAATAATGTATTAATGAGGTCAAGTATGGCATTGTAATTGGATCGATAATTTTATTGAGTTATGTTATAATTTCATCTTTTTTATTTCCTATGTTTGACTGGAATTTTCAGTATTAGCTATGCATTTACTAACTAATATATTTGGTTACTGATATTTTTATAAAACATTTTTTATTTTTAAATTGAAATATGTAAAACTTAAAGAGCAATTCAAGTTTACAACGGCTCCATGTGTCGCCTAAATTCTCAGATTTGACAGCATTGATTGTGAATATAAACAATAGGAAAATATAAAGACGTTGAACAACAATATATCTAAAAGTCTAATTATTAGATCTACGTTAGAAAATAAGCAAAAGAGCCTGTTCAAGTTGTTATGCTGTTCTTCATACACCGAAAATGTAGAAATCGTGTGAGTTCAAATTACTCTTGCATATATCTTAAGTAATAACTGCTATTTGACTCCATTTTCAGCATGTCTTGAATGCGTAGAATTTACACTAAAAGCAAAGTACTAATAACAGGCTCCAAATAAATTGTTGTGCTGATTGTGAGTTGAAAATGCCCAAGATACATTCAACTCCTCCCCCTTAAATGTCTAGAACTAGACTACTATGCAAAGCTTCCTCTGACAAGTGAAGAAGATAAGCAGCCATGAAAATAGTTGTGCACGGAATAAGCAACCTTGCTAATATGCAGAGTGTATGTTATTCAAGGTATTAAAGAAAAATTCTAAAACAAAGATACAATTTCAAAAACAATAAGATAGCAGGAATACAGAAGTTTACTCACCACACTCTCAGAACTATGCCGACATCTTCCAGCACAGTAGTCAAATACACTTTCGTAAGTTCCTGCCAAAAAGTTATATGATGTTCGTTTTAAAAAAAAATGGATATATGTATATTACTTTAACATATACAAGAGATTCTTTTGGTTACATAAGAACAGGTTAGAAGCCAAAGAGGAAAAGGAAAAAAGGGTAGGGGGGTATCTTTGTTTATGTTTATCTGTGTCTGTATCTGGATTTACCTACTGGCATTAACGCTTGACAGTGTTTGAGAGAGCTTGTCATAAGTTGTTTTAAGCTAATTTTGATAAGTTCTCCAAGATAGCATATATGAAAGTAATTTGTCACTTTTACCATATTTTCTCTTCAACAATAGAAATAGCTTACAATTAAGCATTTATACTATAAGCTCTTAATTAAGTTGTTAGTCTAAACAGGCCCCAAGTCCTTACGTTAACATGCAACAATATTTATTAGAAATATACATCTATCCACGCTAGTTAATTAAATGCTCAAAATACAACAAAATTGCAAAGTAATAAAACAGAAACATTACTTGCAGTAGCAGGTTTAGCAATCTTCATCTTCAACACTTGTTCCTTCTTTGTCTGTTAAATTAAGCCCAGTGAAAAATTCAGCCATTCGCGTGAGGTGAAAAATCAAAAGGCAGGTTAAGACATTACCATTGCCGGGTTGAGACAGCAAGAAACACAATATTCATAAGAGTTGCAACACTGTGAAAGAAGATTGCATCCGCTGCAAATTATTGAACACAATAACCGTTACTTGTTATTTTCACTTTCAACACTCAAAATTCAAACAAAACAAAAAAGAAGTTAGGAAACAAACTCACTGACAAGAGAATTTCTTCCCAGTTTGAGGACAACAACGAGACTTTGAGTCAACCGAAAGTGCATTGCATACATAACCTACAAAATAATAAGAATGTAAAAGTGTGTTCGGTTCTATGGTGACAAATGGATTTTGAATGAATGTTTCGTAATGCAGTGACAAAAATTGATGTTAAATGAATTGATTTTACTTAAAAGTGAGTTGAATGTAAAGTAGTTTATGTTTGGATACATTTACATAAAAGTGGGTTGAACAATAAATTTCAGTATAAAAACGCATTTAGACTCAAAAGCTACAAATCCTACCTTCAAGTTAGAATCAACTCTGGAGACAATCAATTCTACTAGAGAGGAACCAAACATGTCAAAATAAATTTTACATCTCCAAAATCAATTCTAGACGCTCCAAACGTGGAACCAAACATAGGCAACTGATTCGAACTAAAAACGAGCTGAATGTAAAGTGATTTTTATTTGAATACAACGTAAAGGTGGATTGAACATATCACAACTAAAATCAATTGTAGAAATCAAAAACTACAAATCTTAACTTCAAGTTATGATAAATTAGAAACAAAATCAATTCTACTCAAAAACATCTTAACATGTCAGAATCAATTCCACACCTCTAGAATCGATTCAACACCTCCAGAAACAACTTTACACTTCGAGAATTAATTTAAACCTATATAGAACCGACACTTTTAATCAACGGAGTGTCCGGTGTCCAACATTGACAAGACATTGACACAGGTGATTATGTTCAATTATGTGATTTTGTCAACTAATGATTGGTGTGAGGTGTTCGTGTCGGTGTTTCATAGATTTTGATACCTCCTAAAGTGACACATGAAATATTTGAATAAGAAAATTAAGAAAACAAAAAAGGATGATATACCATTGTTGTCGGAAAGAAGGAATCTGCCTTGAACGGTGTTATTGCAGAAAGGAATGAATTTGAAGCCAATATCTTTTCTGATAGCGATGGTGAATGAAAATTCGGAGATGAACGAGAAGATGAAGATGAGTAATGTTACGGTGGTTCTAGATACGGAGTGTCCCATCGTACAACCGTGTCCGCAGAGCTCCTTCACCAATCACCTCCCTTTTCTCAGATTCTTGTGCTGCCTGATTCCTGTTTTTAGTGGGGGCCATCTATGCCATGTCAAACCCACATATTTCACCTTTGTAAATATCAATCATTTTCGTCTTCAATGTGTAAAAGTAGTATTTTAATTCCTGTGTTCTTTTCGTATCGTTCTTAATTAAAAATACAACTATTTTAAAGATAATAATCCTTGAGAGAATTATGAATTTAAGAAAATCATGGTAAATTTAGTTAAGAACGATACGAAAAGCACGTAAGGAATTATACCTAAGTTTTTTTCAATTTTAAATATGATACAATTAAGATGTGTTAAAAAAAATTATAATAAAATTACAAGTGAATAAACAATTTGAAAAAAAAAAATGTATAATCGCTATATAAATCATGTTTAGTTTGTATTACGGTGTTAAGATATCAACAAAATCATCATAAAATAACTTAAATAAATTTTGTTCGATGTTTATTTATTTTTTAACAGGCAAAAAAGAGACTTATATTGACAACAAAGACGTTGCTTCTTCCGCACAAGACGTGCCGAAAGAAAACGACAATAATTAACCTATATCCAAACAAAGAATGGGACAAGCTAGCCAATTATAAACCCCTAACACAAAAACCGCATTAGTTGTCTTCATCCACCAATAAGAATGGATTTGAACCTTTTCGAACAACTAATGAGTAGAAATTTCGGTGTTATTAAATTGTCTTTTATTACATTCAGTCCATAACACCCACACACATAATACCCACAAAAGTTGCATAAAAGAACGTCTAGTTGCTGCCCCTCCTGCCAAATAAGTAAATTGAAGGGAGTGATCAGAAACGTCATACGGATCAACTCCACAAACCCCAATCCACGCATGGACATGATGTCATAACTCTCTGGATATGGGGCAGGAAACAAATAAATGTTGAGTTGTTTCCACTTCCCCACATCCAGAGACACACAATTGCGCATCCTAAGCAAGCATACCACGAGCCATCAAATTCGTCTTAGTTGGCAACCGATTGATAAGGAGACGCCAAGCAAGAATAGACACCTTCAACGGAACATACCGGTGCCAAATCAAATCTGAAACCTCATCAACCGTGTCACTACCATCTGTAGTTAGCATATCATAAACAGAACGGACATAATAGCTTCCTGAATTATCAAGACGCTATCTCCAATGATCTGACGTAGTAACCTGCAAAACAACGTTAGCCAGCAGAAACATACACTCCCCTACGAACTCCTCCTCCCAATCCCACAACCTCCACGCTTCACCGCCATCCCCCAACCCTTCACATACATTTCCTCCACCGTCCAACTTTTATTGACACTTAACTCATACAAGCGTCTAAACCGAACTGACAACGCAGTACCTCCCAACCACGGATCAGTCCAAAAATAAGTGTTCGTCCCATTCCCCACTATTTTTGAAACACTATCGCGAAACCAACCTCCCCCGACACCCCACCACTATCACGCACGCGAGCAAGCTCCCGTCACCAAACTGAAGCTCGCCACCCCCATCTCTATCTACTAACAACCTCCAACACCATTTACCTAAGAGAGCCAAATTAAATTCTCTCATCCTCCTCACCCCCAGCCCTCCTTCCTCCGTACGGACACAAATATTATTCCAACTAATCCAAGAAATTTTTCAATGAACCTCACTCCCCCAACAAAAAAAAAATATTAAACATAGATTCAATAGAAGAGAGTATACCCGAGGGAACTTTGAAGAAGGAAAGAGCATGAACAGGAATTGATGACAGGACAGACTTAATCAGAGTTAGACGACCACCAAATGATAAAAATTTACTCTTATTACATTCATTCACAAAAACACGTAATTTTTAAGTTTAGTTCATGGAGAGACAATACTACTGACTGACATCTTAAATTGAATCATATCCATCACCATTGAATTTTCATAATATTGTCTCACTTTCTTTACCCCTCTTCTTTTCTAGGATACGTGTCTCAAAATTAATTATGATACTTAGTGAGTACGTATCCACGAGTATTCGTGATTATAGAAGGAGTGTCGGTATCCGATACAGATACTTCTCCATGTTTGGAGTATTCAGGCTTCATAGTAATGACTAGTTATAATAGTTTATAAATGTAGTGAAAATTCTAAGTAGTCTTTGATTGTACATTCTGTTAGTCAAAATAGTTCTTGATGTTAAAATGTTTCTTATAACGTCATGGCCTCAGAGCTCTTGAAATTGATTTAGGAATGACAAATACCTACGATACAAACTCTATCACCCTCCGTAGCATCGCACTCGTGCCGCCGTCTATCGTGCAGTCGCACCGTTCCTCTCTTCACAAACTCACATGGGATGGTGAGCTCTAGGGGTGTTCGCGGTGCGGTTTGGTTCAGTTTTGAGACTAAAAATCATCCAAACCGCATGATAAAAAAAAACATGTGGTTTGCTTTGGTTGACTTTTAAAATGAAATTCAAACAAAATCAATGCGGTTTGGGTTGGATCGATTTGTGCGTTTTTTTTTTCTTCGAGACAATTCAATTTTTTGTTTTCAACATTAAAATAAGTTAAAAGGTTAAAACACGACATATTTCCAACAACCGACAACCGCTCCTTTCGTATAAGGTGTACCAAATGAAGCTAAAAGACACATATATTTACAAGAAAACAATCAAGCTACCACAGGGCAGCCATGAAATACATACCAAAGGATCCACCCTCCAAGCCGTGTAATCAAAATCGAATAAAACGTAATACAAAGTTAATCAATAACCACCAATAAGCTTTAAGTTTTAGCTTTTCGAATAAAGAGATAAGATGTTTCGTCTTATTATAAAAAAGCCTCTTATTGCGATCCTTTCACATAATAAAAAGTACCTTTCCAAATTATATTAAAAGTCAGGCCGGACTTGTTGGAGAAGCCCCCGGGACCACCAACTTGATGATGGTGATTTGGATGATCAACGGGCTCAACCATGGAAGAAGGAACCGAAACACTACTCTTTGCCATCAGCCCATTATAACAAACACTGCCGCAAACTAAACCTAAGCGACGCCGTTCTGTTCATCTTCTACCTTCAGCTCCTTCTTCACTACTCTCTCTCTCTCTCTCTCTAGCAATGAGAAAACCCAAATCAAAGAAGTTTCGTAAGAAACAACTGAGAAAACCCAAATCAAAGGAGTTTTGTAAGAAACAACGCTTCTCAGAAGAACTAGACGAAATCAACCTCTTGAATTCATGGATTCAATCTCAAAAACCAGAATCCGGTTCAAACCCAATGTCTCTTCCACCTCTCCCCAACAACTCCCCCGTCGGCCGCCTCGCCGACGGCACGTTCTCTCGCTACGCCGGCGTGGCCCGGTTTCAACAGTTACCGATATCGAAGAATATCAAAAAGGCATTGATATCGAAGAAAACCCAAGGCAAATTGCGTTCGAAATTCGTTTCCATGACCGACATTCAACGAACGAGCTTCTCTTCCTCATGCGCTTTGTGGTCGTGATGTTCTTGGTGCCGCCAAAACTGGTTCTGGAAAAACACTTGCTTTCATTATTCCTGTGAGTGTTGTTTTGATTAGTGTATTTTCATAAGTTCTCCAAGACAGCTTATGAAAACAGCTTATAGCAAATACAAAATCAATTTAACCTTATTTTATCTTTTCCTGTAAAAATAGCTTATGTAAGCTTATATATAATCACATGCTTATCATGATAAGTGCTTGTGCTATAATCTGCAAATGAGTTGTTTATCCAAACAGTAACTAAGTATCACTCTCCAATATGTAGTCCTTAAAATTATATAAAAACAATTAGTAGATCTTAATCTATATGCATTAATGTTTTTCTCAAATTTTAATCGTCCGACTCTTGCAAGTTTGAGATCAAAACGATGATTCATTTGTTTTTTTTTATTTTTTATGTGAATGACAGGTGTTGGAGAAATTGTATAGAGAGAGATGGGGACGGGAAGATGGGGTTGGGAGCATAATCTTATCACCTACATGGGAATTAGCTTATCAGATTTTTGCCGTGTTGGAGGCTATTGGGTGTATCCATGGTTTTAGTGCTGGCCTCCTCATTGGTGGTCAGGATGTTGCCGCAGAGAAAGAACGTGTCAACAAGCTAAATGTATTGATCTGCACACCCGGTCGCCTTCTACAACACATGGATGAAACTCCCAATTTTGATTGTTCAAAGATGCAGGTGCAAATAATCTTAGTTTACTATTTGGAAATGGATGAAATGATAATAACAATTAATTCATTTTCTCAAACCTGGCTTACAAATTTCTTTTAAGTATGTGTTTGGATACACGTTGCACAGCCATTTCTCGTGGCCCAAGAAGCATTCACCATGAAATTTGTGAAGCTAAGTTTTGTAGCTTCAGGAAAAACGTTCGTTTTTTGGCCACTTGACGTGGTTCCAAACACATGCTAACACAAACTTTTACCGGCCTCAATAATTGTCAAATTTTGTTTTTTTTTTTTTTTCTCTCTTTTTTTCCAGCAGCTTACTATTTGATTTAGTAATTGTGGCTGATGCATAGTATAGATGTGGCTAGATTTGTATGTGGTTGAGCTCCTTTGTAACCTTGCTATTTATGGCACACTTTGTTAATATTGTTTCAGTTTGTATGCGGTTGAGCTCTTTTGTAACCTTGCTATTCATGGCCCGGTTGGGTTAGCTTTTAACCTATTTAGAGTTATAGGAGATTCTCAAATAAAACAAGTTTATGGTCCTTCCTTTAAAAGGAAAGTCCCTATAATCTTAAGGAATTTATGGAAAAGTTAAAGTAGAGAGATTCAACTTAATTTCATCTTACACAAGAAACTACTGGTTTAAAAAACTCTAGATATATCTAACTTCATAAAAAAACTCGTAGATAGATTCTTTTAATTTTTTTTCAACGAGTGTTTGTTAAGAAGTTTATTGAAAATGGCTCTAATTTTATCTTCCAAAGTAAGTAGGTTGTTGTTTTGTTAGATGAACTTGATCACATATATTTATTTTTTGGCAAAATAACTGATGATTGAGTGGACTTCTTGGTTATAGGTTTTGGTACTAGATGAGGCTGACCGTATTCTTGATAGTGGATTCAAGAAGGAACTAAATGCAATCATCTCACAATTACCAAAGCGTAGACAAACCATGCTTTTCTCGGCAACTCAAACAAAGTCGGTTCAAGATCTTGCAAGACTAAGTTTGAAGGACCCAGAGTATATAAGTGTGCACGAAGAGTCTGTGACTGCAACTCCTACTCTTTTGAAGCAAATGGTGATGATCGTTCCCCTGGATCAAAAGTTAGATATGCTATGGGATTTCATAAAGACACATCTAAAGTCAAAAACACTTGTCTTTCTATCAAGCTGTAAACAGGTAACTCCACTTCTCTGTCCTTTATCAAGGAGAATTTCTTTTACTTGATTGGAATCACATGTTCTTGAAAATAGTTCAAATTATTTTATAAAACAGTTTGCCAAAACGAAAAATTAAGAACACAATCAATCAGAGGCCCTTAGTCTGCATTTGCGGAACTTTGGTTCTGGCTTTTTAGCCGTGCTGATTGTGGTTATTGTAATTGGAAGGCTTTTAAAGGATTTGCAGGACGAATTGTTTATTATTCTTACATGTAAACAGTGAGAAATTATTTCCATCTGAAAAGGTTTCGTGTTCACCGTGTGTTTTTGGTGCTAATTTCCACTTTAGAGTTCAACTATCTTCCATAACATTAAACATTCACATCCCTGCTTAATAGGTAAAATTTGTGTTTGAGGCATTTAAGAAACTTCACCCTGGCATACCGTTGAAGTGCCTTCATGGGAGGATGAAACAGGAAAAAAGAATGACAATATATTCCGAGTTCTGTGAGAAGTGCTCAATTCTCTTCGCAACTGATGTGGCTGCAAGAGGCCTTGATTTTAATAGGGCAGTCGACTGGGTTGTTCAGGTGAGTCTTTTGCTTCTGTTTCTTGTCTTGGTGAAAGTCTTAAGGATTTGAGGTGGGGGTATTGGAATGTGACAGTGTGTTATTATGGTTAGAATCCAACCTTTCTCTTACATTTATGTAGGTAGATTGTCCCGAGAATGTAGCATCTTACATCCATCGAGTTGGCCGTACTGCTCGCTATAAATCTCTTGGAAAGTCAGTTTTATTTCTATTGCCTTCAGAAACTAAGATGCTTGAAAAGTTAGAAGCAGGAAAGGTTCCAGTTCATTCTCCTCCGAAGGTAAATTTGCTCTGCAAATGCATTTGAACATTGAGGTGTCAGACTTAAGGATGTCATTTTCTTATATGACTTGGTGTCTGACTGTCTCATGTTTTCTGACATATTTGCTTTGCTTACTGTGCCTTATTTATTGATTATTCAGCCAAGGAAAGAACTGCTGCAACCGGTGTCCAGTTTGCTTGCATCTTTACTGGTCAAGTACCCAGAACTTCAGCAGCAGGCCCAAAGGGCATTTGTCACATACTTGAGATCCATCCACCTCCAAAAAGATAAAGAGATCTTTGACGTTTTGAAACTTCCTATTGATGAGTATTCAGCATCAT